>Ga0209673_1000206_pt1 | contig 118136 bp, 91 predicted proteins | sample AraplaCol_mMS_r2_2_FD_184274 | JGI IMG/M metagenome (GOLD analysis project Ga0209673, IMG submission 184274) | Arabidopsis root microbial communities from North Carolina, USA - plate scrape MF_Col_mMS_r2 (SPAdes) (version 3) | ecosystem: Host-associated > Plants > Roots > Endosphere | place...
GACGATGACACGATCGGCGAAATCGCGAACCACCGGCAGGTCGTGTGCGATGAAGAGGTAGGACAGGCCGAATTCGCGACGCAGGCCCTCAAGCAAGGCAATCACCTGCGCCTGGATCGACACGTCGAGCGCCGAAACCGCCTCGTCACAGATGATCAGTTTCGGCTCCATCGCGAGCGCACGGGCAATCGCGATGCGCTGGCGCTGGCCGCCGGAAAACTGATGTGGATACCGGTCGGCCATATCCGGTTTCAGGCCAACCTTGACCAGCAACTCGGCCACCCTCTCCTTCCATCTCGCTTTCGGCAGGATATCCGGGTGAATGACCCAGGCCTCGGAAATCAACCGGAACACGCTCATCCGTGGGTTGAGTGATTGCGTCGGGTCCTGAAAGACCATCTGCAAATCGCGACGCAGCCCGAATATTTCTCTAGGGGTCATCGCAAGCAGATCGTTTCCGCGGTAGAGGACCTTTCCCTCCTGCGGATCGTCGAGGCGAACGATCGCCCGGGCAAGAGTTGACTTGCCGGAACCGCTCTCGCCGACGACGGCAACCGTCTCGCCGGGCATGATGACGAAGTCCACGCCCTTCAGCGCCTGAAATGCGCCAAAACTCTTCTTCAAGCCGATGGCGCGCAGCAGCGGTTCGCCCTGCCGGTCACGCTCTTGCGCCATCGCACCCTTCCCGGGTGCGGCGGCAATCAGCTTCTTCGTATAGGCGTTCTGCGGGTTGCGATAGACTTCGGCCGCATTGCCGGTTTCGACGACGCAGCCGGAATTCATCACCACGACCCGGTCGGCGATCTCGGCAACGACGCCCAAATCGTGAGTGATCAGCAACAGGCCCATTCCGGTTTCCTGCTGCAACTCCTGTAGAAGTTCGAGCACCTGCGCCTGCACCGTAACATCAAGCGCGGTGGTGGGTTCATCCGCGATCAGAATATCGGGCTTGCAGGCGATTGCCATGGCGATCATCAGGCGCTGCCGCTGTCCGCCGGAGAACTGGAATGGATATTTCCGCATTGCCGCCTGCGGATCGCTTATCCCGACGCGCCCGATTAATTCGAGCGCCCTCGCGCCGGCGCGTTCCGCCGACTGGCCATGCGTCGTCATCATCTCGGTGATTTGCCAGCCGATCGGATAGACCGGATTGAGGTGGGCGAGTGGGTCTTGAAAGATCATGGCGATCTTGGCGCCGTTGATCGTCCGCCGCTCCTCGGTCGTCATTTTCAGCATGTCGCGGCCGTTGAGGAGAATGGTGCCGCTGGTGATCTTGCCGGGTGGCATGTCGATCAGGTTCATGATCGCCGACGCGGAGACAGACTTGCCCGAACCACTTTCCCCAAGGATCGCCAGGGTCTCGCCGCGATCGAGATGCCAGCTGACATCCTGCACCGCCTTGACGGTCCCGCTGGCGGTGTGGAACTCGACCGAAAGGTTACGAACGTCCAGAAGATGTTCAGCCATTTTTCTTGCCTCTCATTTCCCGGCCTCTCATTTCAAGCCGCCAGCGTTGCGTCGGATCGAGCGCGATGCGCAGCCAGTTCGACAGAAGATTGAGCGACAGCGTCGTCAGGATGATTGCAAGGCCGGGCCAGAAAGACAGCCACCAGGCATTGGTGAGATAGGGCCGCCCTTGAGCAACCATCAGACCCCAGGTGATCTCAGGCGCCTGAATGCCGATCCCCAGGAACGACAGCGAGGATTCCGCCAGCATGACGAAGGCGAAATCAAGCGTGGCGATGGTCACCAGCGTCGGAAAGATCACCGGCAGGATGTGTTGGAACACAATGCGCCGGTTCGATGCCCCCATGACCTGGGCCGCCTGCACGAACATCCGCTCGCGCACCTCAAGCACTTCGGCGCGGGCGGTGCGCAGATAGATGGGGATCCGGGTAATCGCCAGGACGAGGACGATATTGGTGACCGAGGGTTCGAGCATATAGAGCACGATCACCGCCAGAAGCAGCGACGGAAAGGACATGATGACGTCGCCGAGGCGCATGATCCATTGAGCGGCGGAAGAGCGGCTGTAACCGGCCACCAGACCGAGCGCCGTGCCGACGACGGAGGATGCAAGCACCGCCGCCGCGGCAACCAGCATGGTGTTTTGCGCCGCCACGACGACGCGGGCCAAAAGCGGCCTGCCTAGCGCATCGGCGCCAAGGATGTAAAGCCATCCGCGGGTGATATCGAAGGGCGGCGCGTTTCGGCCCCGCAGGTTCTGCTTGGTGGCGATGCCCTCCAGCAGAAACGGGCCGAACATCGCACAGAGAAGAACGATCAGTAGGAATAGAGCGGCGAAGAAGGCCAGCTTGTCCGCCCACAGCATGGTCAGCCAGCGGCCGATCGGGCCACTCGGTTTTTTCTCGACGAGGATTTCTGTGTCGGTCATCGCCATCGCTCAATACCGGATGCGCGGATCGAGCAGCGCATAGGCAATGTCGATCAACAGGTTCATGATGAAGATCGCCAATGCCGAGACCATGATGACGGCCAACACGACGGCGAAATCGCGAAGCAGGATGGAATCGATCATCAGCTTGCCGATTCCCGGAAAACCAAACACCGTCTCGACGACGACGGCACCGTTCAAGATAGCGGCGGCCTGGTCGCCGATGACGGTGATCACCGGCAGCATGGCGTTGCGCAATCCGTGAACGAAGATGATCGAGTTGGAACGGACGCCCTTGGCGCGCGCCGTCTTCACGTAGGCGGAAGACAGAACGCTGATCATCGAGCCGCGCACCACCTGCAGAATCAGGCCAAAGGGCCGGATGAACAGCACGCTGACCGGCAGGACCCAGTGCCAGAAGGTTCCCGTTCCGGATGTCGGCAGGACATGAAGTTTGACGGCGAAAATGACGATCGCCACGATGGCAAGCCAGAAATCCGGGGCCGCAGCACCGATCAGCGAGAAGAAGGTGGCAAGACGATCGAAGACACCGCCGACGCGAAACGCCGCGAGCGAACCAATGACGATCGCAGCAACCGTCACCAGCGTCATGGTGATGACAGCCAGCCAGAAGGTCCAGACGAAGGCCTCCAGCACGACGTCCATGGCAGGACGAGCCTGCCGCAGCGACTGACCGAAGTTGCCCTGCGCGAGATCCGCGACATAACGGCCGAACTGGATGATCAACGGGTCATTGAACCCGTTCATTTCGCGGAATTGCTGGCGCATTTCCGTGGTCGCATCAATCGGCAGGTAGAGATCGGTCGGATCGCCGGTCAGCCGGGACAGGAAGAACACGATGACGATAAGCACCACGAGCGATACGCCGCTGGCGATCGCGCGTTTGCCGATGAAACTCTTCATGCCACTCCTCCCGAGTGAAACCCATAGGGGACCGTTCGCCTGGTCTTCGCGTGTCCGCCGTCAGTTCCCCGTCGACAAGCGCGAACTGAAATATTAGTGTATCTAGAATTTTTGTGAACCCCCTTTCTCAAATTCGTCAGCTCTTATCGACCGGCGGCTTCCGTCTCCAAGCCATACCCCCCGTGCCGACGATGGTTGCACCAATGATGACCGCCGCGCCGATCCATGTCTGGGGCGCAGGAATTTCCGAGAAAAACAAAAAGGCCATCAGCGCGACCACGGGCAGCCGGAGAAAGTCGAGCGGCGCCAGAACGCTTGCAGCCGCCATGCCGAAGGCGCGGGTGATCAGCGTCATGTTAAATGCCCCGAGTGCCCCTTGCATGGCGAGCAGCCCGAGTTGGCTCCAACTCGGCATCGACCAAACAGGCAGCATGACGATCAGGCCGAGCGGCACCGTCGTGATCAGGTTCCATGCAACCAGCCGGTCCGCGCTGTCCCTCAACGCCATTCGCCGCAGCATCAACTGGCTGGCCGCCGTCAAGACCGCTCCCGCCAGCGCAAAAAGCAGCCATTGGTCGAAAGCGGACTCTCCAGGACGAATGATGATCATGACGCCGATAAAGCCTGCCACGATGCCAGCGACGCTGGAAACGCCGACACGCTCCTTGAGTACGAGCCACGCACCGAGAACGAGAAACATCGGCATGGTGAAATTGATCGCTGTGGCATCGGCCAATGGCGCATGCGCAAAGGCGATGAACAAAGCAACCAGCGAGGCAAGCTTCAGACCCGCACGCACGACATGCAGGACCCGGTAGGGAGAGGCTCTCAGACCAACGCGAGACACGATCCACGGCGAGACGGCTAGGAGCCCGAAAAACGATCGGAAAAAGCCGATCATCAATGGATGTACACCGCCGGCCAGCGAGCGCACGATGATTGCGTCGAGACTGTTTAACAAGGCGGCCGCCACCATCATGCAGACGGCAAGGCCTGTGCGACCGGGCTGCATTCCATTTCTCCTGATCGACGAGTGCAGCCCATGCCATATCGGTCGTTCGATACCGCAAGCGCGCTGACCAGCATCTGCAGCCACGGTCTTATCGCGATCCGCCAGCGGCCGTCCACACTAAAATACAAATATATTAGTTTTAAAAAATGCAGCCTGAGCGGCTTCACGTGACAACGGAATTTCAGGGTTGCAAGAATCGAGGGAATACACTCTACGTCTGAGAATGAGCCGCAAAACGACCCGTGCTGGAGAAAATCACGCCGTCCCTCCTCTCGGGAAGGCCGGCTATATCTCCTCGGCCCGACAGTTCCGGCGGTGCGTGACCTCCTCACCACCGAATTAGCGGCCAGATGTAACCGCGACATCCCTCCCAGCTCTCGGGCCTTCAGAGCAGGAAGGATAGGTCCGGGAATTTCACAACCCCACGTCTACTTACTCCATAAGGATATTTTCATGAAGCATATGCGCGATCTCCGCCTGATGATGGCAAGCACTGCCTTCCTGGCCCTCGCCGGCCCCTCCTTCGCGCTTGACGGCGCTGATATGATGAAAAAGCTCAATGCCGCTACCAGTGCCGGCGGCACGGTCATCACCTTCGAAAAGGCTGATGTCGATGGCGATACGGTAACCGCGACGGGCGTCCAGGTGGGATATGCAAACCTGCCCGGCGACACTTTGAAGATCGGCGAGCTCACCTTCGAGGGCGTCGAGGAGACCGAAGGCGGCGGCTATCACGCCAAAACCGTCTCTTTCCCGGATATCGACATGAGCCAGGAAGAAGGCCGCTTTTCCGCAAAGGACATCGAGATCGCGGGCCTCACGATTCCGGCCAATGCCACGGGCGAGACGCTGAACGACATCCTCCTTTATGAAACGGTCAGCACCGGGCCGATCGCTCTCAACGTCAAGGGCAAGGACGTGTTTGCCATCGAGGGCATCGAGTCGAACCTCGAGCGCCAGGATGGCGGCTTTACTTATGACGCCAATGTCGCTGGCCTTAAAGCCGACCTGTCGCAGGTCGAGGATGCGAGCGCGAAGGACGCCATCGAGAAACTCGGGCTGACCACGATCGACGGCACGGTGACGATGAAGGGCAGCTGGGAAGTCGATAGCGGCAAGATCGCTGTCGACGAATACGTTTTCGACTTCAAGAATATCGGCCGGCTGAATATCGCCGTCGACTTCTCCGGCTACACGCTGGCCTTCGTCAAGTCGCTGCAGGAAGCGGTGAAGACCGCCGAGGCCAATCCGAACAAGGAAGAGGCCAACCAGGCCGTCGGCCTTGCGATGTTGGGACTGATGCAGCAGCTGACGTTCAACAGCGCCTCGATCCGTTTCGACGATGCCTCGATCACCAAGAAGGCACTCGACTATGCCGGCGCCCAACAGGGCGTCACGGGCGACCAGCTGACGCAATCGCTGAAAGGCCTTGTGCCGATCATGATGGCGCAGCTCAACCTGCCGGAGCTGCAGAACCAGGTGTCGGCTGCCGTCAACACCTATCTCGACGGGCCGAAGAACCTGACGGTCAGCGCAGCACCGGAAAAGCCCGTTCCATTTCCGATGATCATCGGCGCCGCCATGGGTGCGCCGAACACCATTCCGTCGGTCCTTGGCGTCAAGGTCACGGCAAACGACTAAGCTGGCGCGCCAGCAGCTGGAGGCGGGTTCGGACCTGCCTCCAGCTTCATTTCCCCAGGCGAGATTCGGCGATTTCCTGGAATTGCTCTACAGCTCGTCGCTGCGACGCCTCACAGCGTGCTTCAGCGCGATCATGTGTCTTCGCCGCTCCAGCATATAATCGGCATAGCCGACGCAGAAAAACAGCAACGTCGGGCCGGCGTAGATGATGATCAGGGCCAATGCGATAAGGATGAATGCGGTCGTCATGATCTTGTTCCATCATATTGGTCGTGCCGCATTTAAAGCGGCGACAGCGGATAGGCCCTCATCTCGGCTTTCCCTGTCCTTATTTGATAAAAATTCGCCGGCTTCCTATTCGTTCCGTCCCCGATCGATTTCCATTCGCGCCGCGGAGGCGAAGCGCGGCCTTTCCTCCCGCATCGCCGCCGTTACGCGCTTGAGCAGCGGGACCGACAGCAAATCCTCCAGCAAAACCGAAAGCTTCGGCTTCCAGTTCGGATAGCTGTCGCTGGTGCCCGGAATATTGGTCGGCGCTTTCTCGTCGGTGAGATCGGCAAGCCGCACCGATGTCAGAAGCGATGGAGTGCGCGCAATGAAACGATAGGCGCTCACCGTCAGATCTTGCAAGGCTTCCTGGCTTGCCCGCGCCGCCGTGAGCCGGGACGGTACGTCGAGGCCCGCGGCGTTGAAGACCGCTTTCAGATACCTCCGCTCGCGCCTGCGGTGTTTGAGATGTTCTTCGGTGATATCGGGCGGCACGATACCGTGTTCACAGCGATCCTGAATGTCGGCGCCGCGCCACCAGCCGGCAAGCGTTTGGTGGTCATGCGTCGAAATGCAGGCGAGCGCGAGGACCGGATAGGCATTGGCGGGCTTGAAGCCCTTCTCATCCTGTTCATAGGAAAGGATCCGGTAGGAGAGAATGCCGGCAGTAGCCAGATCCTCTTGCAAGCCTTCGGGAATCATTCCAAGGGACTCCCCTATGACAAGGCATCGATGTTCGGCGGAAACCTCGGCGAGGATCTGCAACAGCCGGTCCTCGGGATAGCGGACGTAGGCGCCGCTATCCGGCCTGCTGCCTAACGGAACCAGGAAAAGGCGGCGGATCGCCGGGGCGTGATCAATACGAATGGCGCCGGCGTAACGCATGGCGGTGCCGACCATGCGCCGGTAAGGCGACATCTCCCCTCCGGCAATTTCGGACGGCAGGTATCCGGCAAGGTGCCAGTCCTGCCCATCGACGGCGAATGGATCGGGAGGACTGCCGATCGTGGCCTGCGAGACATAGATATCCGGCTCGCTCCACGTCGCCGAGCCATCGACCGCCTCCCCGACGGCAAGATCGAGATAGAGCCCTATCCTGAGGCCGCCCTTGCGCGCCCGATCTGCCGCCTGCATCAGCTGGCGGTGGGCGAGCCATTGCAGCCACATGTGGAAGCGAACATCATCTGCATGCTCGCGTTCGAAATCGCCGACAGCGTCGCTGTCGAAGCGCTGGAACTCGGCCGGCCATCGTTGCCAGCTGGCGCCCGCCCCGCGCTCGACCATGGACGAGGAGAGGCATTCGAACAGCGCATGCAGCCGAAGGCTGTCGCCGCCATTCGCGACAAATGCGTCGAACTCGGCTTCGTCATCAACACGGCGTTGTCGCCGCGCCGACCAGAGATCACGAAGGGCTCCAAGCTTGGTCCGCGCGACGCCGATGTAATCGACGAGATCGGATTGGCGAAGGCGCTCCAATTCCTGTTCGAGTTCGGAATTGCCGGCAAACCCCGGCACCTGATCGACCGCGATATAGAGCGGGTTGAGATGCTGGCGGCTTGAGGGTTCGTAGGGGCTGCAGCGGTTGGGATCGGCGAGGAACGGCGCGTGAATCGGATTGAGGCCGATGAAATCCGCTCCCAGCGCCCCCGCCAGATCGGCGATATCGGCCAGATCCTGGAAGTCTCCAATACCCCAGTTGCGTGCCGACCGGATCTCGTAGAGCTGCAGACTCATGCCCCAGATCCGGGTATCAGACAGGAAATCCGGAAGAAACGACGCCGGGATCTTCCCTCGCGCCGGCTTCGCTTTCCACTGCGGCGCGCCGGCCTCGTGATCCGCCGTCAATTCAATATTCAATGCCGAGAGTATCTTGCGCTTGGTCGCGGCCGAGATCACCACCTCCCGGTTCTCGGGGCTGGGTCTTGTCGGGCTGATGCCGTGGAGGCGGGCGAGCTTGTCGAGTTCAGCGGACTTCATCATTCGACCTTTCTCTCCCACCGCCGTCACGCCTCGCTCAGGCTCCAGATCACCGCCCAGGGCGCCAGATCGCCGCGGTCGCTTCCGCCGAGACGGAATATCGTCTCGGCGCCGTCCTGTTGCGAGCCGAGCGCTGTCGCCTTTTTGCCGAGGTTGGCGCGCAGATGAAGATGCCGGCCTTCCGCAAGGGCCCAATCCACTGCGATCGCATGTCCCGCCGAGCGGTAGACAGCGCTTCCGCCCGTTGCGCCTTTCAGCAAAGGAACAATCCTCCGGTGCCGGAGGTCGAGAAGCGTTCTGTAGAAATCGAGCACCTCGGAGGAAGCGCGTTTCGACCAATCCAGTTTGGCCGCAGCGAAGGTCGATGGCGTCGTCGGGTCGAGAAGGTCGTCGGCGTCGAAGCCCGGCAGGCGCGAAAGCTCCTCGCGACGGCCCTTTCTGACCTTCTCGTTCAGCTCCTCGTCGAAATCGCAGAAAAACGGGAAAGGCTCTGCAGCGCCCCATTCCTCGCCCATAAACAGCATCGGAATCTCGGGCGCCAGCAGATAGATTGATATGACGGCTTTGACGGCGTCGGCCGGGCTCGACGCCAAGACCCGGTCGCCCAGCGCCCGGTTGCCGATCTGATCATGGTTCTGGATGAAGGAGATGAAGGCCGTCGGCGGCAGGTGACCGCTCGGCCTGCCGCGGCTTGCCCCCCGATAGGGCATCGGTTCGCCTTGGAACACGAAGCCTTCCGCCAGCGCCCGGCCGAGCTTGCCGGCGTCGCCGGCGTAATCGGCATAATAGCCGAAGGTTTCACCGGTGGCAGTGATATGCAGCACATGGTGGACGTCGTCGTTCCACTGGGCGGTGAACAGCTTCGCTTCGCCTTTTTCGTCTCGCTTCAGCAGATCGCTGTCATTCTCCTCGTTTTCGACGATCAGATGAACGTGCCGGTCGCCGGCTGCAGCCCTGACGCGGCGGGCAAGTTCGTGAAGCAAATGCTCGTCGCTGTCGTCCTTGATCGCGTGAACGGCATCGAAGCGGAAGCCGTCAAGCCTGAATTCGGTGATCCAGTAGATGGCGTTCTCAATGACAAATTCGCGGATCATCTCCGATCCGTCGCCGTCATAGTTGATGCCGTGGCCCCAGGGCGTCTTATGATGGTCGGTAAAGAGCGGCGCATAGGAAGGGATATAATTCCCGTCAGGCCCGAAGTGGTTATAGACCACATCGAGAAACACCGAGATGCCGCGCTCATGCGCTGCATCCACCAGCGCCATGAAATCCTCCGGCCGGCCATAGCTGCTGTCGGGGGCATAGGGCAGCACGCCGTCATAACCCCAGCTGTAACGGCCGGGGAATTCGCCGACCGGCATGATCTGCAACGCCGTGACACCCAGCTCCCGCAGATGATCGAGTCGCTCGATCGCAGAGGTGAAACTCCCCTCCGGTGTGAAGCAGCCGATATGCATCTCGTAGATGACCATTTCCTCCCACGGCCGGCCGCTCCAGTCGCTCGTCCTCCAGCGATAGGCGGTGAGGTCGACCACTTCGCTCGGGCCATGCGCATCCTGCGGCTGGAACCGCGAGGCGGGATCGGGAATTTCAAGACCGTCCGGCAGAACGAAGCGATAGCGCGTGCCGGCATGGGCATTCGGAACCGTGCATCGATGCCAGCCACCGTCCGCCGCCTGCATCGGCCGCGGATCGGCGCCTTCGATCTTCAACGACACGCTTTCATGCAGGGGAGCCCAGAGCCGAAACAGAATACCCTCTTCAGTGATTGCGGGGCCGAACGTCATATTGGTCAAGGGAAAGCCTTCTGTGAAGAGCATGGGATTTGGGTAACTTTTGCAGGAGCAAAAAGTTTCGTCCGCACGCGGACGCCATCGGGCATCCCTCGTTCAGCAAATGCTGGAAAGAGTATGACTCTATCCATCCCGAGTAGGATTTTATCCTACCGTATGCTATAACTATCCTGCAAAATAGGAGTGCAGCGTATGCGTTCGACGCAACAGATGAGCATCACACTTCCCGTGGAAATGGCGAAGCGAGTCAAGCAGCGGGTGTCCGACGGTGATTACGCCTCGGAAAGCGAAGTCATACGCGAGGGCCTGCGTGCTTTGCAGGAACGCGAGAATGCTGTCGAGCATTGGCTGCGAACGGAAGTCGTGGCCACTTATGATGCCCATAAGGCAGACCCCACAAAGGCCAAGCCACTCGAAGAGGTCTGGAAGCGGCTAGAAGCGCGCATGGACGAAATCGATCGAGAAGACGACTAATGAAGCGCTATCATATCCGCCTCACCGATCAGGCGGAGTTGGATTTGGCGCAAATCTACAGTTTCGTCCGTAGGAAATCCGCATCTTCTGTCGTCGCCCGCAATTACGTGACCCGCATCAAAATCTTTGTGAGTGGGTTCGAGACATATCCTGAGAGAGGCACCATTCGTGAGGATCTCCGGCCGGGATTGCGTATTGTTGGCTTTGAGCGCCGGGTAAGCGTGGCTTTCATCGTCGAGACCACCGAGGTTGTTGTCCTCCGTATCCTCTATGCCGGGCAGCAGTTTGAGATTGACGAGATGAGCATTTCCGCTCCATCGAATTAGGAAATCTATCTAAACTGTCCGATTTAAACGCGCTCGAACTTTTGCGCACGGCCGTCACGCCGCCGCGACTTTGCCCGAGAGTGCCTTGTCCATGGCCGCCTGAAGCTGCTCCTGGGTGAAAGGCTTGGTCATCCTGAGCATCCGGCCGAGGCCGTGGTCTTCGGAAAATTCGGCATAACCCGAGGCAAGAATAATCGGCAGGCTCGGGAAGGCTGAGCGGAGGTGGCGCGCAAGCTCGGCGCCTGTCATGCCGGGCATCGCATGATCGGTGATGACGAGATCGCAATCTCGTCCGTCAGCGAGGAATTCCAGGGCCTGCGAGGCGGAAGATGCCTCGCGCGGCAGGTGTCCGAGATCCTCCAGCATCGCCACAGTTCCCGTCCGGACAAGCGCATCGTCGTCGACGACGAGAATGGCGAGTGGCCGTGATACCGGGTTTAAGGCTTCCGTCGCAGGAGGCTCGACGACCGGCTGCGTCTTGACGAAGGCCTCGGCGACGGGCAGCCAAAGGGATACGGTCGTGCCCTTGTCTCTCGCGCTCGATATCTGGATCGAGCCGCCGGACTGCGCTGCCAGGCCATGCACCATCGACAGGCCGAGACCGGTGCCCTTGCCGACCCCTTTGGTGGTGAAAAACGGTTCAGCGGCGCGAGCGACGGTTGCCTCATCCATGCCCTCGCCATCGTCCGACACCGATATCCTGATGTAATTGCCGCCGGCGAGGCCGGCCGGCCGACCGTCTTCGGCCGCTGCCGCGACAACCGTCACGGCGCCGCCGCTTTCGAGCGCATCGCGGGCATTGACGAACAGGTTGAGCAGCGCCAGCTCCAACTGGTTGCTATCCACCAGAAGCGGAGCCAGATCCGCCGGAATGTGCTTGTGGATTTCGATGCGCGGCCCCACCGCCTTGGCGAGCAGATCCTCGACGTTTTCGAACAGCCTGAGGAAATCGACCGCCTGCGGCTTCAACTCCTGGCGGCGCGCGAAGGCAAGCAGGCGCTGGGTCAGCGCCGTGCCGCGCTCGGCCGCCTGGATCGCATTCGTCAGCAGGCGTTCACTGCGTTCATCCGCCGGAAGCCGCTTCTTCAGGAGGCCGAGGCTACCGAGCACCGCCATCAGAAGGTTGTTGAAGTCGTGCGCCACCCCGCCCGTCAGGTGGCCGATCGTGTCGAGCTTCTGCGCCTCGAACAATTGCGCCAGCGCTTCCTCACGCTCGCGCGTCCTTTGATCGATCCGGTGCTCCAACTCCTCGTTAAGCTCCCGCAGCTGAGCGGCTGAGGCCTCGAGTTCGGCGGTGCGCTGGCGAACCCGAGCCTCCAGTTCGGTATTCAACCGTTCGAGTTCCCGCGTCTTCCTGTAGAGATCGGCAAAGACCCTGACCTTGGCTCTTAGCACGTCAGGCACGATCGGGACGGAGACGTAGTCGACGGCGCCCACCGCATAGCCGCGCAACCGGTCGGGTTCGGCTAGCATCACCGCGGAAACGAAGATGATCGGGGTGTTCTGATAGCGCGGATGCTGCCGGATCATGCCGACCAGCTCGAAGCCATCCTGTTCCGGCATGCAGACATCGACGAGGATCACCGCGATTTCGGTGCGCAGTAGGTGCTCGAAAGCTTCGCGCGCCGATTGCGCCTTGATGAGGTTTTCCTCGAGTTCTTCGAGAATGACCTCGTAGCTCAGGAGTTTCGCAGGCTGGTCGTCGACGAGGAGGATGTTGACGGGGTTCATGACTGGATCCTCAGCGGTGCAGCCACATGCGAAGCGCCGACAGAAGCTGTTCGGTATTGACCGGCTTCGCCAGGTAATCGGATGCACCCGCTTCCAGGCATTTCTCGCGGTCGCCTTTCATCGCCTTCGCCGTCAGCGCCAGGATCGGCAGCCGTCGGAACCGTGGCTCCGAACGGATGACCTGCATCGTCTCGTAGCCGTCCATTCCCGGCATCATGATATCCATGAGCACGATCGCCACCGAAGGCTCGTTGTTGATGACGTCGATGGCTTCGCTGCCGGTCGTGGCCGTCAGTACCCGCATTCCCCGGCGTTCCAGTACGCTGCTCAGCGCAAAGATATTGCGGGCATCGTCGTCGACGAGCAGCACGGTCTCGCCGACGAGATCCTCGTCCGAGCTGTGCAGTTCCTGCAGGGTCGCCTGTTTTGCCGCCGGCAGGTCGGCGACGACCCGGTGTAGGAACAACGCCGTCTCATCGAGGAGACGCTCCGGAGACTCGACGCCCTTCACGACGACGCTTCGGGCCATACTGTGCAGCGTCGCATCTTCCTCAGGGGAAAGCTCTCGGCCCGTGAAGACGACCACCGGCACCTCACCGATCTCGGCGTCGTCGCGTATCTGCTCCAGTACATCGAAGCCGGACATGTCAGGCAGCGAAAGGTCGAGCACCACGCAATCCGGCGGATCCTGCCTGAGGGCGGCGAGCGCTTCCGATCCGGAGCCGACACTTGTGATGTCGATGTCGTCATGTCCGAGAAGCGCGGTGACGCTCAGCCGCTCGGCCTCGTTGTCTTCCACCAGCAGCAGATGCTTGCGGCGCGGTTGCGCGTAGGCCTTCAAGCGCGACAGCGCCTTGCCGAGGCCCTCGGGCGTCGTCGGCTTGCTCATGAAGGCGAAGGCGCCGCGGGTGAGCCCATGCTGGCGATCCTCGTCGAGGCTGATGATCTGCACCGGGATATGCCGCGTCTGCGGATTCTGCTTGAGCTGGCTCAGCACCGTCCAGCCGAGCATATCGGGCAGGAAGATGTCGAGCGAGATCGCCGCCGGCCGGTAGTCCTGCGCGAGTGACAGCGCATCGCTGCCACGCATCGCCACCAGAACCTTGAATCCGCTGTCACGGGCAAGATCGACCAGGACACGAGCGTAATGCGCATCGTCCTCGACGACGAGCAGCACCGAATCGCCGGCCGCTATCTGGTGGCGATCGTCTTCCACATGTTCGATGGTCTTCTCGGCGCGGCGGCTGGCTGCCGCCTCGGCGAACTCCACCACATTGGCCGATGGAAGGGACTTCGGCGCAACCGCGCCGGCGCCGACATAGGTGAGCGGCAGATAGAGGACGAAGGTGCTGCCGACGCCCGGCGTGCTGCGCAGCTGAATCTCGCCGCCGAGCAGGTTTGCCAGTTCGCGGCTGATCGCCAGCCCGAGACCGGTGCCGCCATATTTGCGGCTCGTTGAGGCATCCGCCTGCTGGAACGCCTCGAAGATGATGCGTTGTTTTTCCGGCGGAATGCCGATGCCGGTATCGACGACTTCGAAGGCAATGACCGAAGGCGCGTGCCGGAGCGACGGATGATCCGGGGACCAGCCACCCGCCGCCAACGCGACGCGAAGCGTCACACCACCTTGCGCGGTGAATTTGAAGGCGTTCGACAGCAGGTTCTTGAGGATCTGCTGTAGCCGCTTCGAATCCGTGATGATGCTCTTCGTGACATCACCGCCGATCTCGACCGCAAACGACAGGCTCCGGTTTTCCGCCTCGTGACGGAATGGCCGGGCCATCACCTCAAGCAGGTTGCTGACGAAAATCTCCTCGGCATCGACCGAAACCGTTCCGGATTCAATCTTCGACAGGTCGAGGATATCGCTGATCAGGTTCAGAAGGTCGGTTCCGGCGCCATGGATCGTCTTGGCAAATTCGACCTGCTTGCCCGACAGGTTGCCGTCGGGGTTTTCGCCGAGCTGCTGGCCGAGAATGAGGATCGAATTCAAAGGCGTGCGCAGCTCGTGCGACATGTTGGCGAGGAATTCGGATTTGTACTTCGATGTCAGGGCCAGCTCGGTGGCCTTTTCCTCGAGCGCGCGCCGGGCCTGCTCGATCTCCTGGTTCTTCGCCTCGACTTCGACATTGCGTTCTTCGAGCTGCTGCGCCTTCTGCCCGAGCTGCTCGTTAGTCTGCTGCAGCTCGCGCTGCTGCGTCTGCAGCTCGGCGGCGAGTTTCTGCGACTGCTTGAGCAGGCCTTCGGTCTGCATGGTCGCTTCGATCGAATTGAGGACGATGCCGATCGACGTTGTCAGCTGGTCGAGGAAGGACAGCTGCAGCTCGGTGAATTCGCCGGCGGAGGCAAGCTCGATCACCGCTTTCACCTGCCCCTCAAAATGCACCGGCAGCACGATCGCGCTTCGCGGCAGGGTCGTGAACACGCCGGAACTGATCGGAACGACATTCTCGGGAAGGTCGGTGACAAGAATCCGGCGAGCATCACTGGCGCACTGGCCGACAAGTCCCTGGCCGAAATCGAGCCGCGGCGGATGCGCCGCCTCGACCCCTTGCGCATAGACCGACAGAAGCGACAGGAACGGCTGTTCCTCATCGGCATCGACCTGGTAGATCACTCCCTGATGCGCGCTGACGAGCGGCGCCAGCTCCGACAGCAGCAACTTGCCCACCAGCGTCAGGTCGCGCTGGCCCTGCAGCATATTGGTGAAGCGGGCCAGGTTGGTCTTCAGCCAGTCTTGTTCGGTGTTGCGCTCCGTTGTCAGGCGCAGGTTGTCGATCATCGTGTTGATATTGTCTTTGAGCTCGGCGACTTCACCGCGCGCATCGACCTTGATCGAGCGCGTCAAGTCGCCCTTGGTGACGGCGGTCGCCACCTCGGCAATGGCGCGCACCTGCGTCGTCAGGTTGGCGGCAAGCAGGTTGACGTTGCCGGTCAGATCCTTCCACGTCCCCGCCGTACCTGGCACATTCGCCTGGCCGCCGAGGCGGCCTTCGACGCCCACTTCGCGCGCCACCGTGGTCACCTGATCGGCGAAGGTCGCAAGCGTATTGGTCATGTTGTTGATGGTCTCGGCGAGTGCTGCCACCTCGCCCTTGGAGGCGACGGTGAGGTTCTGCTTGAGGTCGCCGTTCGCCACAGCCGTCACCACCTTGACGATGCCGCGCACCTGTTCGGTCAGGTTGGCGGCCATGACGTTGACGGTGTCGGTCAGGTCCTTCCAGGTGCCGGCGACACCCGGCACCTGCGCCTGGCCGCCGAGCTTGCCTTCGGTGCCGACTTCGCGGGCGACGCGCGTCACTTCACCGGCGAAGGCGTTGAGCTGGTCCACCATGGTGTTGATAGTGTTCTTCAGTTCGAGGATTTCCCCCTTCACGTCGACGGTGATCTTGCGGGAGAGGTCACCGCGCGCCACGGCGGTCGTCACCTCGGCGATGTTTCGAACCTGGGTCGTCAGATTGGCGGCAAGCAGGTTGACGTTGTCGGTCAAGTCCTTCCAGGTGCCGGCGACGCCGGGAACGACGGCCTGACCGCCGAGGCGGCCATCGGTGCCGACTTCGCGCGCTACGCGCGTCACTTCGCCGGCGAAGGAGCGAAGCTGGTCGACCATGGTATTCAACGTATCCTTCAGCAGCAGGATTTCGCCGCGCACGTCGACGGTGATCTTACGCGACAGGTCGCCATTGGCGATCGCGGTCGCCACCTCGGCGATGTTGCGCACCTGCGCCGTCAGATTTCCGGCCATCGAGTTGACGCTGTCCGTCAGGTCCTTCCAGGTGCCGGCGACGCCGGACACCTGCGCCTGGCCGCCGAGCTTGCCTTCGGTGCCGACTTCGCGGGCGACGCGCGTCACTTCGCCGGCGAAGGCATTGAGCTGATCCACCATCGTATTGATGGTGTTTTTCAGCTCTAGGATTTCCCCCTTCACGTCGACGGTGATCTTACGCGACAGGTCGCCGCGCGCCACGGCCGTCGTGACTTCGGCGATGTTGCGCACCTGGCCGGTCAGGTTGGAGGCCATGGAATTGACGTTCTCGGTCAGGTCCTTCCAAGTGCCGGCGACACCCGGCACCTGCGCCTGGCCACCGAGCTTGCCTTCGGTGCCGACCTCGCGGGCGACGCGCGTGACTTCTGATGCAAACCGGTTCAGCTGATCGACCATGGTGTTCAGCGTTTCCTTGAGTTCCAGGATTTCCCCCGAAACCGACACGGTGATTTTCTTCGACAAGTCGCCATTGGCAATCGCGGTCGAGACTTCGGCAATATTGCGCACCTGCGCCGTCAGATTGCCTGCCATGGAATTGACGCTGTCGGTCAGGTCCTTCCAGGTGCCGGCGACGCCGAGCACGTTGGCCTGGCCGCCGAGCCGGCCTTCCGTGCCGACCTCGCGCGCCACGCGCGTGACTTCACCGGCAAAACCGTTCAACTGATCGACCATCGTGTTGATGGTTTCCTTCAGCTCGAGGATTTCGCCGGACACGGTGACGGTGATCTTCTTCGACAGGTCTCCCTGGGCGACGGCGGTCGCGACTTCGGCGATGTTGCGCACCTGTCCCGTCAGGTTGGAGGCCATGGAATTGACGCTGTCGGTCAGATCCTTCCAGGTGCCGGCAACGCCGCGCACATTGGCCTGGCCGCCGAGCCGGCCCTCGGTTCCGACTTCGCGTGCGACGCGGGTGACTTCCGAGGCGAAGGCGTTCAACTGATCGACCATCGTATTGATGGTTTCCTTCAGCTCCAGGATCTCACCCTTCACGTCGACGGTGATCTTCTTCGACAAGTCGCCATTGGCGATCGCGGTCGAGACTTCGGCGATGTTGCGCACCTGCGCCGTCAGGTTGCCGCCCATCGAGTTGACATTCTCGGTCAGATCCTTCCAGGTGCCGGCGACGCCGCGCACATTGGCCTGGCCGCCGAGCCGGCCCTCGGTGCCGACTTCGCGGGCGACGCGGGTGACTTCCGAAGCAAAGGCGTTCAGCTGATCGACCATCGTGTTGATGGTCTCCTTCAGCTCGAGAATTTCCCCCGATACCGTCACCGTGATCTTCTTCGACAGGTCGCCATTGGCGATGGCGGTCGACACCTCGGCGATGTTGCGCACCTGCGCGGTGAGATTCGAGGCCATGGAATTGACGTTGTCGGTCAGGTCCTTCCAGGTGCCCGCCACGCCTGGCACCTGCGCCTGGCCGCCGAGGCGGCCTTCCGTGCCGACTTCACGCGCCACGCGCGTCACCTCGCCGGCAAAGCCGTTCAGCTGGTCGACCATCGTGTTGATGGTTTCCTTCAGCTCGAGGATTTCGCCCGAGACGTCGACGGTGATCTTGCGTGACAGGTCACCGCGCGCCACGGCCGTCGTCACCTGGGCGATGTTGCGCACCTGCGCCGTCAGGTTGCCGCACATGGCGTTGACGGAGTCGGTTAGGTCTTTCCAGGTACCGGCGACACCCGGCACCAGCGCCTGGCCGCCGAGCTTGCCTTCGGTGCCGACCTCGCGGGCCACGCGCGTCACTTCCGAGGCAAAGGAGCGCAACTGGTCGACCATCGTGTTGATGGCTTCCTTGAGCTGCAGGATCTCGCCGCGCACGTCGACGGTGATCTTCTTGGAAAGGTCGCCGTTGGCAACGGCGATCGTCACCTCCGCGATGTTGCGCACCTGCGCCGTCAGGTTCGACGCCATCGAGTTGACGCTTTCGGTCAAGTCCTTCCAGACGCCGGTCACTTCAGGCACTTGCGCCTGCCCGCCGAGTTTTCCGTCCGTGCCGACCTCGCGGGCAACGCGCGTCACCTCGGAGGTGAAGACGCTCAGCTGCTTGATCATCGTGTTGACGATATCGGCCGAGCGCAGGAATTCGCCTTTGAGCGCCCGGCCGTCAACGTCGAGGGGGACGGTCTGCAGCAGATCGCCCTTGGCGACCGCGGTGATCGTCCGGGTGACGGCCGTCGTCGGCCACAGGAGATCGTCGATCAGGCCGTTGATCGATCCCTCCATCTCCGACCAGGAACCATCCGACAGGCCGAAGCGCACGCGCGTGCTCGTGCGCCCGTCGCGACCGACAACCTGGCCGACATGTTCCAGTTGCTGGGCCATGCGCTGATTGCCGGCGATAATGTCGTTGAGGGCATCGGCGATCTTGCCGGTGACGCCGGTCAGATCCGACCGCATCCGCACCGAAAAGTCGCCGCGCCTGACCGCGACAAGGACCTCCAGGAGCGCGCTGGCATCGTCGAATGCCATGGTTTTGTGGTCGTGGCCATTGAGGCTGTCTGCCGCGACGCTGTCGCGCGCGCGTTCACTGGTTTGGTTGCTCACGAAAATCCCCCTCTTCGACGACTGGTAATTTAGTGCTCAACGCGGAAAATGGTATGGGCTATCCCCGCATACAGCTTATCATCATTTGCCATTCAAAATGAACTTGGTAGCTGCATCAATCCACAACGCCCGCCTGAGACCTTTCAAAGGATTTGCGGATTTTCGTGCAGGCGGGAACAGTTCCGCGCCACCCGTCGTTTCCGTCGTGATAATGGAGAGCGACATGTCGAACGTCTCAAGGACAGGCAAGGAAGAGATCAACAGCGCGACCAGCCCGACCACCTTCGGAAAGTCGGTCGAGAGCCAAGCGCAAATGCAGGATGCGGCGGCGGAAGCCTCACCCGAAACGGGCGGCGAGATGCTCAACATCTACCGGCTGGAACCGATCGCCGCTCCCGACGATCCAAGATGGGACAATGCCCCCGGCCACGGCATCGTCATCGTGGCCGCCAGAACGCCGGGTGATGCAAGGATCGTCGCCGCGGCGCGCGAACTCGACTTCATGGAAGTGGATGCGGCTCCCGCCGAGGATGTGACGACGGTCAATGCCAGTGCCTTCCGCGACGACAAGCTCTATACTGTCATAGAGATCGACCGGAACAGACGCGATATCAAGCGCGGCATCGTCGAGGGCATGGTCTCGGTCGACACGATCCGCCCAGTCCAACCGGATTAGAGGCCACCCCTTTTTATTGGAGTTCTCATGAATACGGCCAATCTACAGCTCAAGGGGCTGATCATGGCGATGACGTCGATCTGCGACGCAATCGTCGACAAAGAAGTGCTGACGCGCGGGGAAATCAACGCCGCGCTGTCGAAGGCCCAAAAGGCAATCGAGGAGGACGACGATCATGAACTGTCGGGCGCCAACCGCGCCGCGATCCTGTTTCCCATCCGGGTGTTGCAACTCGCCGGTGAAGCCGCCGGGAAAGGTGAACAGCTGACATTTTCGGATTATGCGAAGCTTGTGGGAAAACTGAGCTGACGTCTAAGGTTTACAAAACGCCGCATCGCTCGGATGGATCCGGCACGCTGTCCGGCAGCTTGTCGAGCATTGTCGACTTTTCCAGATAAGTTGATTTATTTGGTCTTGTTTTCCCGTCGTTTCTGAGGCTATACCCCGGCCGAATACACACACGCACCGGGATTTCTACGTGACCAGCCTCAAATCACTTCTAGCCGCCTGCGGCCTCTCCGCCCTGATCGGCCTTGCCGCAACCCCGTCTTTGGCAGGTTCGACGACCTACCCACTGACGCTGGAAAACTGCGGCGCTGAGGCGACGTTCAAGAAGGCTCCCGAGCGGGCGATCGGCCTCGGCCAGAACAGCGCGGAAATCCTGCTGCTGCTCGGCCTTGAGGACAAGATGGTCGGCACCGCCTTCTGGCCGAGCAAGGTGCTGCCGCAGTTGGCGGAAGCCAATGCCAAGGTCAAGCTTCTCACAGTCGAGATGCCGACCTTCGAATCGATGCTCGCCGAAAATCCCGACTTCGTGGCCGTGGCGTTGCCAAGCCTGGTCGGACCGAACAGCAAGATCGCCAAGCGCGAGGATTTCGACAAGGTCGGCGTCGCCACCTATCTTTCGCCCAGCACCTGCCTCAGCACCAAGGACGTCAAGGACCAGTACGGCAGCCGCGCCGAACTGTGGAACATGGATCTGCTCTACAAGGAGATCGATGAACTCTCGCAGATTTTCGACGTCGCCGATCGCGGCCAGGCGCTGATCGCCGACTTCAAGGCGCGTGAAGCCAAGCTTCGCGGAAGCGTTGCCAAGGACGGCAAGAACCTCTCCTACGTCTTCTGGTTCTCCAGCCCCAGCCCGTCGGCCGACGCCTATGTCGGCGGCAAGAACAGCGCCTCCGGCTTCATCGCCGACGTGCTCGGCGGCCACAACGCAATCACCGCGGAAGCAGAATGGCCGACCGTCGGCTGGGAAGGCATCATCGCCGCCAACCCGGACGTCATCGTCGTCGCCAGCCTCGACCGCAACCGCTGGGAGCTCGACAAGCCTGAGGCCAAGATCAACTTCCTGAACACCGATCCGGCCGTCAGCCAGACCCCGGCCGTCAAGAACAAGGCGCTCGTCGTCATGGACGGCCAGGCGATGAACCCGACCATTCGGACGATTTACGGCGCCGAGCAGGTGGCCGAGCAGTTGAAGGCCCTCGGTCTCCTGAAGTGACGGACGCGGGCCGTCTCTTCAGGCAGTTGGGAGCGGTCGCCGCGCTGCTCCTGGCTTCCTTCTGTCTCATCGCTGTCGCCATCGGCGTCAATGTCGGAATCGGTGATCTGCCGATTCCGCTGGCGACCACCTTTTCGGCCGTTACCAACCGGCTCGGATGGACCACGGTCGAATTGAACCGCATCCACGAAACGGTCATCTGGGATTATCGCCTAAGCCGCGCGCTGGTCGCCGCCTTTTGCGGCGCGGGCCTGGCGCTGTCGGGCGCCATTATGCAGTCGCTGCTGCGCAACCCGCTTGCCGAACCCTATGTGCTCGGCATCTCCGCCGGTGCCTCCACCGGCGCCGTGGCGATCGTCATCCTGGGGCTCGGCGCGGGCGCGGTGTCGCTGTCATCGGGCGCCTTTGCCGGCGCCTTCGCCGCCTTCTTCTTCGTGGCGCTGCTCTCGAACGGCACCCGCGGCGGTGCCGACCGCACCATCCTTGCCGGCGTGGCTGCCTCGCAGCTCTTCAATGCCTCGACTTCGTATATCGTCACGACCTCGGCCAATGCCCAGCAGGCCCGCGACGTGATGTTCTGGCTGCTGGGCAGTTTCAGCGGCGTGCGCTGGCCGGAATTCGCGTTGGTCTCGGTTGTCGTCGGCCTCGGTCTTGCCGCCTGTCTGTTTTATGCCCGCGTGCTCGACGCCTTCGCTTTCGGCGACGAGGCGGCCTCTTCGCTCGGCGTCAATGTCGGCCGCGCCCGCTTGTTGCTCTTCGGGCTCACCGCCATGATGACGGCGACGATCGTCAGCATGGTCGGCTCGATCGGCTTTGTCGGCCTCGTCGTGCCGCATGTCGCCCGCTTCCTCGTCGGGCCGCTGCATATCCGCCTGCTACCGGCCTGCGCCATCGCGGGAGCGATCTTCATGGTGCTCGCCGATATCGCCGCCCGCGCCCTCATTCCCGGCCAAATCCTGCCGATCGGCGTCGTCACGGCGCTCGTCGGCGTTCCCTTCTTCTCGATCATCCTCTACCGGTTCCAGCGCGCGTCATGAGCATCAAGGCCGACAACCTCACCTGGAAAATTGGCAGGAAGACCATCCTGGACGGCGTTTCCCTGGAGGCTCAGCCGGGCCGGATGCTCGGCCTACTCGGGCCGAACGGCTCCGGCAAGACCTCACTGCTGCGGCTTCTCGCCGGCCTGAAGCGGCCCCATTCCGGCCGCGTCACTCTTGATCGGAACGACATCGGCACGATCAGCCGCCGCTCGATCGCCCAGCGCATCGCCTTCGTCGAGCAGCATGCGGCGACCAATGCCAATCTGAAGGTTATTGATGTCGTCAAGCTCGGCCGCTTCCCGCATCGTTCCATGTTCTCCGGCTGGACGAGAGCCGACGAAGAGGCGGTCGAAGCGGCACTTGCGCGTGCCGGTATGGCAGAGAAGCGAGACGATCGCTGGCAAAACCTGTCGGGCGGCGAAAAGCAGCGCACCCATATTGCCAGAGCGCTCGCCCAGTCGCCGCAGGAGCTGATCCTCGACGAACCCACAAACCATCTCGACATCCAGCACCAAATCGGCTTGATGCGGCTCGTCTCCAGCCTGCCGATCACCAGCATCGTCGCCCTGCACGATCTCAACCATGCCGCCATGTTCTGCGATGAGCTGATCATCATGGAGCAGGGTAGGATCGTCGCGTCCGGCGCACCTGAAGACGTGCTGAGCGAGAACCTTCTGCGCGACGTCTTTTCCGTCGAAGCCCGCATCGAAGCCTCGCCCCATCATTCGCGCCCGCATATCCACTATCTCAGATGAGAGTGGCCACCCTCACGTCACGATCTGCAGCGGCAAAGCAGTCGTCTTTTTCAGCGTTTTCAGGACGATGCTTGACTTGACCGAGGCCAGATTATCGGTGACCCGGATCATTCTCTCGAGAAATTGGCTGAGATGGTCGAGGTCGCGCGTCATCACCTTCATCAGAAAATCGGCATCCCCCGTCTGCGAATAACACTCCAGAATCTCCGGCGCGGTTTCGATGAAGCGATGAAGCCGCTCGTTTCCACCTTCCGTATGCGCGCGCAGGCTGACGAGGGTATGAGCAACGACGGCAAAACCCAGTTTTGCAGGATTGAGGATAGCAACGACGCTCTGGATGTATTGCTCATTGCGCAGCTTTTCCAAACGGCGTGCGCATTGGGTCGCGGAGAGATTGACCTTCTGCGACAATTCACCCTGCGTCACCTCACTGTTTTGCTGGAGGGCGGCGAGCAATTTGATATCGAACTGGTCAAGCATGGCCCATCCAAATAAGCAGAATTTCCGCGTAGTATAGCCAAATGACGCAGATTGTCTGCATCTGCATATCGCATTAGGCAGATAATCGCATAAAATCGCCGCGGAAGTTCCGTTAGTCTCCAGCCATCGGATAAAACGGAGGTGGACTTGTGTTTGAGAAACTGAATAACCGGCCGGCCGACAGCCTGCTTGCCCTCATCAAGGCCTTTCAGGTCGACGAGCGCAGCGGAAAGATCGACCTCGGCGTCGGTGTCTATCGCGACGCCATGGGCCGCACGCCGGTGATGCGAGCCGTAAAGGCGGCGGAACAGTTTCTTCTCGAGACCCAGGACAGCAAGAAATATCTCGGCCCGGAAGGCGATCTGCAATTCGTCCGACTGCTGCAACCCATTATTTTCGGCAAATCGCCGACGTTCGATCATCGCCTCGTCGGCATTCAGACACCGGGCGGCAGCGGCGCGCTGCGTCTCGGCGCCGAGCTCATCCAGACGGCAAATCCATCCGCTAAGGTTCTGTTGGGGACGCCCAGCTGGCCGAACCACGCGCCGATCTTCGCCTCGGCGCGGCTGGCCGTAAAGGACTACGCCTTCGTCGATCTGACGTCGCAACAGGTCAAATTCGAAAGCGTCGTCGACGCCCTGTCTTCCGCTGCGGAAGGCGATGTCGTCCTCCTTCACGGTTGCTGCCACAATCCGACCGGTATCGATTTCACCATGGAGCAGTGGCGGCAGATTACCGGACTCCTCGTTGCACACGGGCTGGTGCCGTTCATCGATCTTGCCTATCAAGGGCTTGGCGACGGTCTCGAACAGGACGCCGCACCGACACGGATGATCCTCGACGCGGTCGACGAGGCGCTGATCGCTTATTCCTGCGATAAGAATTTCGGTCTCTATCGCGAGCGCGTCGGCGCGCTCTACCTCATGACCCGCAATGTCGACGACATCGGCAAGGCCGAAAGCAATATGGCGGCCCTTGCCCGTGTGAACTGGTCGATGCCGCCCGATCATGGCGCCGCGATCGTCAGAACCATTCTCGAGAGCCCCGAAATGTCGGCAATGTGGCGCGCAGAACTCGAGGAGATGTGCGAGCGTGTCAACGGCAACCGCGCGGCGCTCGCCGCCGCAGCCGCCGATCTGGCCTTTATCAGCCGGCAGCGCGGCCTGTTCTCCAATCTCTCCATGTCGAAAGAAACGGCCGCAGCGCTGCGCGCCAAACACGGCATCTACATGGCCGATTCCGGCCGTATGAACCTTGCGGGCATGCAGCCGGCCGATGCCGGCGCCATCGTGACCGCGCTTCGCGCTGAAGGCTGCTTGAAATGAGCAAGAAGGAAACGACCGGCCAGGCGATGACCCGTTCGCTCGTCGCCCATGGGATCGACACGGTGTTTGGCATCCCGGGCGCCCACATGTATGATTTCAACGATGCGCTCTACGGCGCCCGCGACAAGGTTCGGTTCATTCACACTAGGCACGAACAGGGCGCCGGATATATGGCCTATGGCTATGCCAAATCCACCGGGCGGATCGGCGCCTATACCGTCGTCCCCGGCCCGGGTGTTCTCAATTCCGGGGCAGCGCTTTGCACCGCTTACGGCGCCAACGCGCCGGTACTTTGCATCACCGGCAACATCATGTCCCACCTGATTGGCCAGGGCAGAGGGCAGTTGCACGAACTGCCCGATCAACTCGCGACAATGCGCGGGCTTACCAAGACGGCGGAACGCATCAATCATCCGTCCGAGGCAGGCCCCGTCATGGCCGAGGTCGTCGGCAAGATGCTCTCCGGCCGCCAGGGTCCGGGAGCGGTCGAAGCCCCATGGGACGTGTTTGGCCAATCCGGCCCCGAAGTCGATCTTTCCGTCGGTACGAGAGCGCCTCACCCGGCTGTCAACTCCGATCAGATCGCTGCCGCAGCGGCGCTGATAGCGTGTGCCAGCAATCCGATGATCATGGTCGGCGGCGGCGCGGCGGAGGCCGGCGCCGAGATCGCCGCGCTTGCGGAACTGCTGCAGTCGCCCGTCACCTCCCATCGTTCCGGCAAGGGCATCGTCGCCGACGATCACCCGAACTATCTGAATTTCGTCGCCGCCTATGAATATTGGAAGAAGACGGACGTTCTGATCGGTATCGGCAGCCGGCTCGAATTGCAGTTCATGCGTTGGAAATGGCTTCCCAAAGGCCTCAAGATCATCCGCATCGATATCGATCCGACCGAAATGGTCCGCCTCAAGCCCGGTGTCGGCATCGTCGCCGATGCCAAGGGGGGAACGCGGGCTCTGATCGATGTATTGTCAGGTTCCCGGCGCGACGATCGCACCCGCGAATTTGCCGACATCAACAAAGAGGCCAGATCTCGGTTCTCGGAAGTGCAGCCGCAGCTTGCCTATCTCGACGCCATTCGTGAGGCTCTTCCCAGAGACGGCTTCTTCGTCGAGGAGATCAGCCAGATGGGCTTTACCGCCCGTTTTGCCTTCCCCGTCTACGGCCCGCGCCAATACGTGACATGTGGTTATCAGGACAATCTGGGTTTTGGCTTCAACACCGCCTTGGGCGTGAAGGTCGCCAATCCCGATAAAGCGGTTGTTTCCGTTTCTGGCGATGGCGGATTCATGTTCGGCGTTCAGGAGCTTGCCACTGCCGTCCAGCACAAGATCAATGTCGTCGCCATCGTCTTCAACAATTCAGCCTATGGCAATGTTCTGCGCGATCAGAAGCAGGCGTATCAGGGTCGCTATCTTGGCTCGGAGCTGACCAATCCGGATTTTGTCGCGCTTGCCGAGAGCTTCGGTGTCCGCGCGTTCAAGGTGACAAGCCCCGACGAACTCAAAGAGAGGATCGAGAAAGCCCTCTCTCTCGACGAGCCCGTGCTCATCGAGGTTCCGATCGAAAAGGGATCCGAGGCAAGTCCCTGGCCGTTCATTCATCCGGCGCCGCACGCCGAATGAATCCCTATCTAGGCGACGGTCCCTTGAGAAAGATCGTCGCCAGCGGCGGCAACGTCAGCGCCAGGGAAACCGGCCGCCCATGGGCGGGGATGGGTTCGCTCGACAGCGCGCCGTTGACGAGGCCGGAGCCACCATATTCGCGCGCATCCGTGGTGATCCGCTCGATCCACACGCCATCATCAGGCACGCCGATCCTATAGCCGTAGCGCGGCACCGGCGTGAAATTCGATACGACAAGGACGGATGAAGAGCGGTCCTTGCCATAACGGAGCATGCCGAGGACGGAATTGGCGGCGTCGTCGGCTGCTGCCCATTCGAAGCCCTGGGGATGGAAATCGCCGAATTGCAATGACGGCTCTTCCCCGTAGAGGCTATTCAGGTCCTTGACCAGCCGCTGAATGCCGACATGCTGAGGCCGGTCCAGTACATCCCAGCTCACCGAAGCATCATGGTTCCATTCGCCCGGCTGGGCGATTTCGCTCCCCATGAACAACAGCTTCTTGCCGGGATGACCCCACATGAAAGCGAGGTAGCTGCGCAGATTGGCAAATTTCTGCCATTCGTCGCCCGGCATCTTCGTCAGCAGCGAGCCTTTGCCATAGACCACCTCGTCATGGGAGATCGGCAGCATGAACCGCTCGGAATAGGCGTAGATCATGCCGAAGGTCATCGTGCCATGATGATGGCTCCGATAGACCGGATCCTTCTCGATGTAGCTCAGGCTGTCATGCATCCAGCCCATGTTCCATTTGATGTCGAAGCCTAGCCCGCCTTCTTCCGGCGGCTTCGTCACACCCGGCCAGGCCGTCGATTCTTCGGCGATCGTCATTGCATGCGGGCAGCGCTCGTGGACGATGCTGTTGAGGTGCTTGAAGAACTCAACCGCCTCCAGGTTCTCCCGCCCGCCATACTGATTTGGAATCCATTCGCCTTCGTTGCGGCTATAATCGCGGTAGAGCATCGAGGCCACGGCATCGACGCGCAAGCCGTCGACATGATAGCGCTCGAGCCATTCGAGCGCGCTGGCGATCAGGAAGCCTTTCACCTCGTTGCGTCCGAGATTGTAGATCAGCGTATTCCAGTCGCGGTGAAAGCCCTCGCGCGGATCCTCATGCTCGTAGAGCGCGCTGCCGTCGAAGCGGGCAAGACCCCAGACATCCGTGGGGAAGTGAGCCGGCACCCAGTCGAGGATGATGCCGAGCCCGGCGCCATGGCAGCGGTCGACGAAATAGGCGAAATCCTCCGGCGTGCCGTAGCGGCCGGTCGGAGCAAACAAGCCGAGCGGCTGATAACCCCAGGAGCCGCCGAACGGATGCTCCATGATCGGCAGCAGTTCGATATGGGTGAATCCCATGTCGCTGGCATAGGGAACGAGGCGCTGGCTGAGCTCGACCCAGTCGAGATACCTGTTGCCGTCCCGCCCGTCGCGCAACCAGGAGCCGGCGTGCACCTCATAGACTGACATCGCGCCTTCCAGCCTTTCCTGGCGGGAGCGGTCCCTCATCCAGCCGTCATCCGTCCATCGAAACGGCGTCGACGATGCGACGATCGAGGCGGTGGATGGGGCAGCTTCGCTCGCCCTCGCCACCGGATCGGCCTTTTGCGGCAGGCAGGTGCCCTCGGCATCGACGATCTCGAACTTGTATCTTTCGCCGGCGGCGAGGCTCGGAATGAACAGCTCCCAGACACCCGCCGATTGCCTCAGCCGCATCGGATTTCGCCGCCCATCCCAGGCATTGAAGTCGCCGACGACCGAGACGCGGCGGGCATTCGGCGCCCATACGGCGAAACGAACGCCTGATATGCCGTCGATCGACATCGCCACTGCGCCAAGCGTGCGGCTCAGACTGTAATGCGTGCCCTCCGATATTAGATGAAGGTCGAGCTCACCGAGCAGCAGGCCGAAACTATAGGGATCCTCGGTGATCTGCACCGCATCCGGCCATGTGATCTTCAGCCGGTATCCGGTCCTCAAACCGGTTGCCGCCGCGAACAGGCCGGCGGGATGGGCGACACTGAAGGGCGTCACCACCCGTCCACTCCCAGCCTCGATGAGATCGACCGCCTCCGCCCCGGGCAGATAGACCCGCACGATGGTCATCCCGCCGCTTTCATGGGGACCGAGGATCGAAAAAGGATCGCCGTGGCGCCCATCGATCAGAGCCCAGAGGGCATCGTGCCCGATTCCGGCGAGAAGTTCCGAGCGCTCAACATTCATGCCGGGACCCCCGCCAGACGCGAGACGATTTCGGTGAGGCCGGAAAGCGGGATCGGAAGCCATTTCGGCCGGTTGCGGGCCTCATAGGCGATCTCATAGGCGGCCTTTTCGAGAAGAAAGGCATCGAGGACCCTCCGTCGTTGATCGGGTGGCATATCAAGCGCCTTCGATGCCGAAACCGCCTGCGCATAGGCGTCGAGAAACGCCTCTTCCGCCTGGCGCCCGAAGCGGGCGATGGCCTCGCGCCGGACTTCGTTCTCATGTTCGATGACGGCGTCGTTATCAAGCTGGGCGGTGGCGACGAGATAACTCAGTGACCTCAAAAGCCCGGCGACATCGCGCAGCGGATTGGTCTTGGCGCGGCGCTCGGCCAGGTTTTTCGCGGGCTCGCCCTCGAAATCGATGATGACGGCATCGCCCTCGCTGACGAGGATCTGACCAAGGTGAAAATCGCCGTGCGTGCGCGTCATCAGCGTAGGGCGCGTGGCCTCGGCCAGCGTCGCGGCAAGCTCGACGAGTTCGGAGCGGCGCTTGAGCAACGGCGCTGCAAGCAGGTCGATCGCCGGATCGGCATTCTCCTCCCGTTCGGCAAGTTTCGACATGGCATAGGCGACTTCGCCGGCAACCGCCTTCTTCATCGCCTCGACTTCGCTGTCGCCGGCGATTACCGGGCTGAAGGCTTCGTCCGCAGTCTCCCCGGCAAGCACGACATGCAGTTCTCCGAGACGCATGCCGACCATCGCAACGAAGCTGATCAGCGGCTGGAAGACGTCGTCGCCCGGCTGGACGGCCGGGTCGTTCAGCACGAGTTCGTCTGCCCCGCGGCGCAGGTTGTTCAGCATCCAGTTCCAGGCATCGCCCTGATTGCGGATCGCGCCTTGGACGATGATCAATGTCGAGCGGCGTCCACTGGAGTCCGTGTGCGCGACCTCGCCGAGCAAGGGCGCGGTGTGATCGTAGCCGGCGCGGGTGAGATAGCGCGTCATCTCGACTTCCGGATGAATACCGGGAAAGATGTGCCTGATCAGCTTGATCATCGCCAGATCGCCGACGATCAGCGAACTGTTTGACTGTTCGGCCGAGAGCCAATGGACCGGAAGGTCGTCGGTGACGGCAAGACGGTCGAGCCGTTCCGTGCCGAGAAATTCGAGCGTGCCGGTGCGGCCGGTGGTGCGCGAGCGGTCGCCAAGCCCGCGCAGGATGCCGCGCGCCATCGCCTCCACGGCAAATCCGTCCGTCAGGAAACCGACGCGCCGGCCCTGGCGGACCCGACCGAGCGCAAGCTGCTGGGTCAGCACCGATGGTTGCGCATCGTCCCAGGCGACCGCCAGCGGCAGCTGGTAGGATTCGCTATGGTTCGGCAGCACGGCCTCCAGTTCGCCGAGAACAATCCCGTCGGCAAAGGGGATCGGCGTTGCGGAGATCAGACGCGCCGCCTGCAGCGGCTGGTCCTTTGCCCCGAACCACCGCCGCTTCGCCAGATAGGCCGGCAGAATTTCGTTGCTGAGAACGCGTGCAAGCTTGGGTTCATCGACAAGGTCGAGCAGGCCGCGACGGGTGACCATCGTCACCAGATCGGGAAGCTGCTCCGGCGGAGCGGTGCGCCATGCCGGCGGGTCGGCATCGGCTTCCAGCTGGAACCAGAAAAACCCGTAGGGCGGCAATGTCAGCAGATAGGTCAGCTGACCGATCGGCGGAAAGGGCGACATGCCGGTCAATTCGATCGGAACGCGGCCCTCAAAGCTGGACAGGTCGAGTTCCACGGCCTGCGGCAGGCGCGAGAGGTTTGCGACGCACATCAGCGTCTCGCCTTCATATTCCCTGAGATAAGCGAGGATCTTGCGGTTCTCCGGCGCGAGGAACCGCAGCGAACCACGGCCGAAGGCCGGATGCCGACCGCGCAGCGCCAGCATCTTGCGCGTCCAGTTGAGCAGCGAATGCGCGTCCGTGCTCTGTGCCTCGACGTTGACGGCCTCGAAACCGTAGAGCGGATCGGCGACCGGCGGCAGGACGAGACGCGCCGGGTCTACCCTGGAGAAGCCGCCATTGCGGTCCGGAGACCATTGCATCGGCGTTCTCACCCCATCCCGATCGCCGAGATAGATATTGTCGCCCATGCCGATCTCGTCGCCGTAATAGATCACCGGCGTTCCCGGCATAGAGAGCAGCAGCGCGTTCATCAGCTCGATGCGCCGGCGGTCGCGCTCCATCAGCGGCGCCAGGCGCCGCCTGATGCCGAGATTGATGCGGGCGCGCTTATCGGATGCGTAGGTTTCCCAGAGATAGTCGCGCTCGGCGTCCGTCACCATTTCGAGCGTCAGTTCGTCGTGGTTGCGCAGGAAGATCGCCCATTGGCAATTCTCCGGAATCTCCGGCGTCTGCCGCAGGATATCGGTGATCGGAAACCGGTCCTCCTTGGCGATCGCCATATACATGCGCGGCATTAGCGGAAAGTGGAAGGCCATGTGGCATTCGTCGCCGTCGCCGAAATATTCGCGCGTATCCTCCGGCCATTGATTGGCCTCGGCCAGCAGCATCACGCCGGGATGGGTGGCATCGAGAGCGGCACGGATGCGCTTCAGGATCGCATGGGTTTCCGGCAGGTTCTCGTTGATCGTCCCCTCGCGCTCGACAAGGTAGGGGATCGCGTCGAGGCGGAAGCCGTCGATACCGGTTTCCAGCCAGAAGCGCATCACCTTCAGCAGTTCCTCCATGACCAGGGGACTGTCGAAGTTGAGGTCAGGCTGGTGGGAATAAAAGCGATGCCAATAATAGGCGCCCGCCACGGCATCCCATGTCCAGTTGGACTTTTCGGTATCGATGAAAATGATGCGCGTTTCCGGGAATTTCTGATCGGTATCCGACCAGACGTAAAAATCGCGCTCCGGGGATCCGGCCGGTGCCTGACGGGCGCGCTGGAACCAGGGATGCTGATCGGAGGTGTGGTTGATGACGAGCTCGATGATGACGCGGATATTACGCTGGTGTGCGGCGTCGACGAAGGCGCGAAAATCCTCCAAGGTGCCGTAATCGGGGCTGACATTGCCGTAGTCGGCGATGTCGTAGCCGTCGTCGCGGCGCGGCGAGGGAAAGAAAGGCAGCAGCCAGATGGCATTGACGCCGAGCGCCGCGATGTGATCGAGCTTGGCGTGCAGGCCGGCAAAGTCGCCGACGCCATCGCCATTGGCGTCGTAGAACGACTTGATGTGCAGCTGGTAGATGATCGCATCCTTGTACCAGAGGGGCTGCTCAATGCCATCGGGGTTCATCGTGTCCATTCATGCCTCCGCTGCTCGAACGCGCCAGATCGCAAAGGGCAGGATCTCAGGGTTCAGGCTGATGCTCTGCCGTTTGCCGGTCCATTTGAAACGATGCCCACCGACCAGATCCTCGGCATCCAGCGTGCCGCCGTCGCCGAGCGACCAGTGCCAGAGCGGCAGTTCGACATCGCTTTGCTGAAAATTGTGAGGGTCGAGGCTGATCGCGATCAGCAGGACATTGTCGCGGGCCTTACTTGCCTTTTCGAAGAACAGGATATTGTCATTCCAAGCATTCAAAAGCGTCAGCCCGAGATGCGAATGCAGGGCAGTGTTCTCGTTCCTGATACGGTTGAGCATCCTGATTTCGTCGACGATATTGCCCGGCCGGTCATAATCCCAGGCGCGGATCTCGTATTTCTCGCTGTCGGCATATTCCTTGCGCTTGACATCGGGTCGCCCCTCGCAGAGCTCGAAGCCGTTATAGACGCCCCACAGGCCAGAGAGAGTGGCGGCAAGGGCGGCGCGGATCAGAAAGGCCGGGCGCGGCGCGTTCTGGAGAAAGTCCGGATTGATGTCATGGGTGTTGACGAAGAAGTGCGGACGGAAGAATTCCTTCGCCTCCGTCTCAGTCAGCTCGCGCATATATTGCTCGAGTTCCCATTTGGCGTTGCGCCAGGTGAAATAGGTGTAGGACTGGGAAAAGCCGATCTTCGCCAGCCTGTACATCACTTTGGGCTTGGTGAAGGCTTCCGACAGGAAGACCACATCGGGATGACGCGCTCTGATATCGCCGATCAGCCATTCCCAGAAGGGAAAGGGCTTGGTGTGCGGGTTATCGACGCGAAACAGCTTGACGCCCTGGTCCACCCATAGCTGGACAACATCCCTCAGCTCCATCCATAACGAGGGCAGCGCGTCTTTGGTGTAGAAATCGACGTTGACGATGTCCTCATATTTCTTCGGCGGGTTCTCGGCATATTTGATCGTGCCGTCCGGGCGCCAGTCGAACCAGCCGGGATGTTCCTTCAGCCAGGGGTGATCCGGCGACGCCTGGATCGCAAGGTCGAGGGCGATCTCCAGCCCGTGCCGGCCCGCCTCCTCGACCAGCCGGCCGAAATCCTCGAAATCGCCGAGCTCGGGATGGATGGCATCGTGGCCGCCCTCCTCGGAACCGATCGCATAAGGGCTCCCGGGATCGCCGGGACCGGCCTTCAAGCTGTTGTTGCGCCCCTTCCGGTTGGTCGAGCCGATCGGGTGAATGGGCGGGAAGTAAAGCACGTCGAAGCCCATGCCGCGGATATCGGCCAGCCTCGGGATGACGTCGTCGAAGGTGCCGTGCCGGTTGGGATCACCGCTCTGCGAGCGCGGGAAGATCTGGTACCAGCTGGCAAAGGCCGCTTCCTTGCGTTCGGCATCGACGGCGCTTGCCGTGGAGCGGAGCCGGAACGGCCGCCTGTCGGCTTTGTTCATCAGCTCGGATGTCTGGGGATCGAGCAGGATCGCCGTCCGCTCGGCATCCGAGGCGCTTTCGAGACTGTCGCTCAGGGCGTGCAGTTCGGGGCCGAGCGCTGCCGGCGCCCCGGCCTGTGCGGCGTGGACGAGGTTCAATCCCTCCTGCAGCTCGAGCTTCAGGTCGAGCCGGGCGTCGTTCTTCTTGGTCAGCTCGTAACGGAAGATCGCAAAAGCGTTTTTCCACGCCTCGACGGCGAACTCGTAGCGGCCGGTGCGCTCGAGCAGGAACTCGGCGCGCCAGCGGTCGTTTTCGATAAGATGCATCTCCGCCTCGTTCCAATCCGCCATGGCGTCGAGCGGCCGCCAGAGCAGGGCGGCGGCGATCGGGTCGTGGCCGTCGGCGAAGATGTCAGCCTCGACGGTAACGATGTCGCCCACCACCCGCTTGACCGGAAAGCGCCCATCATCGACACGCGGCGTGATGTTTTCGATGGCAAGCCGAGGCGATGCCGTCGCCTGCGTGATCTCCAGGGCGGGTCTGGAGGTGATCGGCGTTGGCGCCTTGCCTTGGATGACCAGCGCCTCCCCTGCCCGCAGGCGGAGAACCCCACCGTCGGCTGCGACGGGCAGAAAGCCGGAGGCCGCTTCGCGAAGTGCCGTCACCGGCGCGGGCGCGCTTCGCCGAAGGTCTCTGTTCAGCAGGATGAAGCGCACATTGTCGGCGCTGCGCAGATCCTGCACCTCGGATTGCAGGAGTGCCGAGACCGGCCCATTGGCGTTGCGGATCAGGCGCAGCGATGAAGCAGGCGCATGGTCGATCGTGCCGATTTCGCTATTCGCACGCCGGATTTCGGAAGAGAGATCGAAAGCCAGGTCGTGACGCAATCCCCTGAGACCCGACCTGTTGCCATGCGTCGGATCGAGCGGCGTGGCTGCGCCATATTCGAAGCCCATCGGAACCATCAGGCCACCCCCGAGCGAAGCAGCAAGGCGCAGGGCTCTCACGGCGCGCCGTTCAAGGATTTCGCGGCTCTCGGTTCCGTGCGCGATACGCCGCGCGAATGGCGGTTCCGGAAAAGCGATCTGCCAGCCGAGCGGCTGCTGCACACGATGCTCGTCGATGAACCATCTCTCGTCGAAATCCCACCAGGCCATCGACGAAAAACAACCGTTGAAACCTGCCTCGTTGATACCCCCCCTCACCGCAAAATCGGTGCCGGGCGTCCAGGCGAGGAATTGCGCCTCGGTCTTTTCGCGCACCGCCGCCATCAGCGATTTGAAAAACGCCGGCGTCGCCCGATCTATCCCAAGCACCCGATAGCCGGCGAGACCGGCGTCGGACAGCCGCTGCAGCCGTTCGGTCCATTCCGCCAACAGCTGCGATTGTCGTTCCGCCCCCATCGCCGCCATCGGTTCTGCCGGGTCCAGTGGCGAGCGTCTCGGATCGACGGGACGAAATCCCGCCTGAGGATGCCTCCCCCTGCCGTCGAGCATCAGATCCATCATCAAGGCAACGCCGCTCTTGCGGCCAGCCTTCGCCAGGCGCGCCACCCCATCCCCGACATCGCTTCCGAGCGACAGTTCAGGATCGAGACGATCGAAGTCCCGGGAAGCAAACACGCTGCGCTCCCCGTCCCGGTCGAAGAGGGGCGCCGTCAGCACGTGATCGAAACCGGTGTCCGCCGCATGGTCGAAAACCTCGCGCCATGCATCGATGCCCTGGAGAAGGAGCGGATTGGCATAATAGATCCGGGGTGGGGTGCTCAACACACCCCCGTTCGCAGAAAATAACATCGGCCGCCGCCTCGAGTTGCTTTTCAGGCAAACTTCCTTTGGCGGTTGTTGTTCCACCGGCACGGCCAATTCGCGGCTGTACGAAAGCATCAGCCGCATCGGCGCCGGATCGAGGGGACGTATTTCGTTCGAGCACCAAAGCCCGCCCAGGGGACGAAGAGACCTTGAGAATTTCAGCCGCATCCGGATAATCTTCCGCCGTCCGGGGAGAGGGAGTCAGGTGGCTATTGAGCGCGCATCCAAGCTTCGATCCATACTCGTCGCCGCAACCCTGTCGGCTTGCATACTGTGCCTCACCTCCTGGAGCATCGAAACCGATCGTTCGACAGAATTAAAACACGGCCTGTTCGAAATTCGCGAGGAGGCCAGGCGCTTCGTCGCGCAGGAGAACGCCAGTGAGCACGAGCAGTGGAACGTGCTGGAGCCCAACGCGAAGGTGCTGGTTCCCCGATGTGCGGTCCCGCTTCAGACACAGTGGACGCCGAAGAGCCTCGGCCGCTCAAAACCCAGCGTGATGGTCGTCTGCCCAGACGCGGTGCCGAATGCTGTGATGAAACGGTGGGATGTACATGTCCCAGTGGAGCGAAAGACGCACCACCCTTAAGGGCGAGCACCCGAGCTGATTTGATGTACTGAATGAGAGACCGATTGCAATAGAGGCGACCAGACGTGAATGCACCGGTAGAATTGTGCTCATATCCCGAACTTGACGACCGGATCGTGATCGTTCGGGCGGGAGATGAAGTCGATGGCGTGTTTGTCCGGACCGAGAGGTTCAGCGTCCTGATCGATACGCTTGGAACGCCCGAGCTATGCCGGATGGCGCTGGATCTGCTTGAAGAAAAGACGGCGGCTCGCCCCTTGATTGTCATCAATTCGCATATGGATTGGGATCACTTCTGGGGAAATGCCGCCATTGCCGGCCGCGCTCCGATTATCGCGCATGCCGCAGCACTCGACCGCTTGCGTGATCCCTCCGAGCAACAGGTTCTGAAAGACAAGGCTGGCCAGGAACCGCGGTTTCGCAATGTCGAGCTCATCGGTCCCGATATAACCTTCTCCGGCTCGATGCTTCTCAACGGCGGCGATCTGAAGCTCGAACTCATCCATACGCCCGGGCACACGCCCGACCATATCGCCGTCTGGATTCCCGAGCTTCGCATCTGCCTGGCCGTCGATGCGGTGGAATATCCTATCCCCGAAGTCTGGAGTAAAAGTGCCGAAGACCTTCGCCTGATCCGTTCATCGCTGGAGCGGATCCGTGATCTCGAACCGAGGCTGGTCATCCCCGCGCATGGCCAGACATCTTCGCCTTCGACGGTGAAGGTAAATCTTGCCTATTTCGAAGCCCTGGCCGAACGTGTCGACGGGTTGAGCGAGAACCAGCTGGCGGACGTTCAGCTCAGCCGCTCAAGCGGTTTCCGGCTTGAAGATTTCATCGCCATCCCCGACGGCATGCCTGCGGAAACGGTGACGTTCTACCGGAACTGCCACGAGACAAACCTTGGCGCCACCCTTCAGGCCCACATGGAAAAACGGAAATCCGCGTAGATGGATCTGCAGGGGGAGAATGACATAAAGCCATTGGAAGGCGGACGAACCGGGCAGATCTGGCGCGACGGCGATACCGTCGTTAGACCATCGGGCGCGTGGACGCCCACGGTGCACCGGTTTTTGCGCCATGTCAGGGACAGAGGTTTTCTGGCGGCGCCGGAGCCGATGGACATCACAGGGAAAAACCAGGAGATCGTCAGCTTCGTCGCCGGGCGCGTCTGCGAAGACCTGGGCGACACGTTTGTGGGATCGGAGCGCATGCTGGTTTCGGCGGCCAGGCTTCTGCGCGATTTTCACGCGGCATCACAAGGGTTTCTGGAGCAGGATGGTGAAATCCAGACGTGGATGCTGCCGCCACAGGAACCGCGGGAAATCGTCTGCCACGGAGATTACGCGCCTTACAACGTCGCCACGACAGAGCATGAGGCTGTCGGGATCATCGATTTCGATACCGCGCATCCCGCACCGCGACTCTGGGATCTGGCCTACGCGGTCTATCGCTGGGCGCCTTTGTCCGATCCCTCCCATCCCGGCGTGCTGTCAGGTCTCGATGAACAGCTGCGGCGGGCGGAAATCTTCTGCACGGCCTACGGGGCAACGGCAAAAGAACGGCAACAGCTCCCGGAGATGATCTGCGGGCGGCTCCAGGCGCTTGCCAATTTCATGCAGGCAAGGGCTTCGGCCGGAGACGAGACCTTCGCGGAGCACGTAGCCGCAGGGGACGCTCAGCTGTATCTAAGCGATATCGACTATGTGCAGCAACATCGAGACCGACTGCTGAACGCGCTCCTATAGCTAGAGCCACTTCCTCCGACGGAAGAAGCCAAAGAGGCCGAGACACAGGACGCCGATGACGCCGAGCACGACGAAGTAGCCATACTGGGTTTTCAGTTCCGGCATATCGCTGAAGTTCATGCCGTAAATGCCTGCGATCGCCGTGGGAACGGCGAGAATTGCCGCCCAGGCGGCGAGCTTGCGGGCAATCGCCGTCTGCTCGGTCTGGCCGATCATCACGCTAGCCTCGAAGGCGAAGGCCAGCACCTCGCGCAAAGCGTCGATATCTTCCTGAACCCGGCGCACGTGATCGGTCACATCGCGAAACAGCGACTGAAGCGTCGGATCCATGCCGGGAAGATCGATGTGCTCATATCGCCGGCAGACGTCGACGAGCGGCACAACGGCATTGCGCAGCCGCAAGAGCTTCCGCCGCAGCAGATAAAGCCGCTCGATATCGGACTTCCCCAGCTGTTCGCGCAGCACCAGATCCTCGAGCTTCTCGACCTCCTCCTGCACGACTTCGATGACCGGCATATAGTTGTCGACGATGAAATCGAGGATGGAATAGAGGATGTAATTTTCACCATGGGCGAGCGCCGCGGGCGTTGCTTCGCACCGTTGCCGCACCGACAGATAAGAGGACGAGTCACCGTGGCGAACGGAGACGACATAACCGCGGCCGACGAACAAATGCGTTTCGCCGAAGATGATTTCGTCATCCTTCATATGGGCGGTCCGGGCAACGATGAACATTGCGTCCCCATAAATCTCCAGCTTCGGTCGCTGGTGGGGCTGTGCCGCGTCCTCGATCGCCAGTGCATGGAGATTGAATTCGGCCTGGACCTGATGCAGCAGCACTTCGTCCGGCTCGTGCAGACCGATCCAGACGATGGCGTTCTCCCGACTGCGCCATTCGCCGGCTTCTTCTATCCTGATGTCGCGAATGCGCTGCCCATGCTGATACACGGCGGCAGCCACGACGCCGGGCCGTTCATAGGGCAGCGATGCCGAACCGCCGCCCGCCTGCGCGGAAATCTCGTCCGGATCCTTCAGCCGTTCCAAATCCTGCCGTCCTCCCACTCCCGCACGGATCACGCATCCGCCACACGCCAGCCAGGCGTCGCGTAGATCATAATGCCATTTCGTAAAACATGCATCCGTCTCAGTGCGGAACCAAGAACGCTGATTGCGCATTGGCTTTTGTCAGCTCTCCGCCAGCGACTCATTGCAGAACGCGCAATCCACATCACGTGTCCGTGGAAATGTCATCCCAGTCCTGATCCATGTAGCCGACCAGCCAGTTGAGGGCGTAATGCCATTCGTAGACCACGCCCTTGTCCAATCCGGTCGGCGGCTCTTCACCCTTCAGTCTTGCGTTCACGGCCGCCCAATCATAGCGGTAGATCAGGTCGGCGGCGTCGAGCAGTTCTTTTTGCGGGCGCAGTTTGGCGCGACGCATCAACCCGTCCGTTCCCAATTCGCGAAGCGTTTTCGCAATGAACGGGACGTCGCAGATATGGTCGGGACGTTCGAGCTGCGGCGAAATCCCGAGTGCCCACAACATGACGTGCACGCCTTCGTAACGCCACGCGAAGTTTGCGCGATCCTGATCGGAGGGATCAGGATCGTCCATGAAGGCCTTTTCTTTCGGGGTGAAAAAACTCACTGCATCGAACTGCCGGATGAGAGCCTGACCCATGGCATGGTCGCCGGTCTCGCCTTTCACGGCAACGATCGCAAGCGCGATCGTGCGTTGCACGACCGCCTTGGTATTTCGGCGGGTACTCTCGCTCTCGGGCTCGACGGTCGGCAGATGATCGATCGTCGGCACCCCTTCCGATTGAAGCTGAGCGATAGACCGGGCTTTGCGCGCCCCTGCCTCATCGGCGGGTTGCGAGACGGCTGCCTGAACCGGAAGGATCAATGCAAGAAGGGCAGAAAACAGGCGCTTCATCATGTATGGCTCCTCTCATCTCTTTGACGCATCGATAAACATTTCCAGCGCGATCGGGATATGTTTTGCGCAAAAGCGACGTCGGTTTCCGGAAGGGTTGGTAAACGGCATTTTACATATTGAGCAAATCGTTAAATTTTTCTCGGTACAAATGTCCCTAGCCAAGCCGGTATGAGGCCGGACCGTTCGATCGAGGACTTTCTATGCGTCGTCCAAACATTAAAACGAGTTTGCTGTTGATTTTCAGCGGTGTAGCTCTTCTTTTCGGTCTTGTAGCCTATCTCGCGGTCGACGGTCTTCGCAAAACGAACGGCTCGACCGAGGAAATTGCCACCGACTGGCTGCCAAGCGTGCAGGCGTCGCAGGCAATCAATCTCGCCATGACGAATTTGCGCCTCACTTACCGCGATCACATCATCGCGCAGTCGGAGGCGGAAAAGAAAACACGCGAGGAGGCAATCAAAGTTGCCGAGGATGCGATACGCAAATCGGTCGACGCCTATCTTCCGCTGGCGTCGTCCGATCGCGAGCGCGACCTGATCAAGACGATCAAGGAGAGCATTGAAGGTTACATCTCCAGCAGCTCGCAACTCCTCGTCCTTTCCCGTGCCAACAAGACCGAGGAAGCCGGGCAATATCTCGGCGGGGGAATGCGCTCTTATTCCGACAAGCTCAAGGAAGCCACGGCGGCCCTGGTCGAATTGAACGTCATCGGCAGCAAGAAGGCCGCCGACCTCAGCACGGAGACCTTCGCCTCCATAGAATTCTACCTGCTTGCAACGATCGCTGTCGCCGGGTTGCTCGTTCTCGGTGCTGTCGCTTTCGTGCTGAAGGCAATCGCCAACCCTATTACCGGCATCACCGCTTCGATGCGGCGTCTGGCAGAGGGAGACACAAGTTCACAGATCCCATTTGCCGACCGCGCCGACGAAATCGGATCCATGGCAGGGGCGGTGGAGATCTTCCGCCAGGCCGCCATCGCGAACAAGCGGATGGCGACAGAGGCCGAGGAAAACCGCGTCCGAGCGGAGGCTGACCGCGTTGACACCCAGAGGCTGGCGGAAGCCGACGCATCGGAGCGGTTGCGCATCGCCACCTCGGGTCTCGCCGCCGGTTTGAAGCGGCTGGCCGCAGGAGACCTTGCCTTCCAACTCGACGAGGCCTTCGCGCCCGATTTCGAGGCACTGCGCCACGACTTCAACCAGTCCGTGACCCAGCTTGGCGCGACGCTCCGGGCTATTTCCGACAGCATCGGCACGATCGATGAAGGCACGCGCGAAATCTCCTCCGGTGCAAGCGATCTGTCGAAGCGCACGGAGCAGCAGGCGGCCTCGCTTGAAGAAACGGCAGCCGCACTGGAAGAGATCACCGCAAACGTTGCGAACTCCAGCAAGCGGACCGAGGAGACGCGCACGGTGGCCACCGAGGCAAACCGCAGCGCCGGTATCTCCGCGGAAGTCGTTTCCCACGCCGAAGAGGCAATGGAACGCATCGAGACCTCGTCGCAGCAGATCTCCAACATCATCAGCGTCATCGACGAAATCGCGTTCCAGACCAATCTTCTCGCGCTCAATGCCGGCGTGGAAGCCGCCCGTGCCGGCGAGGCCGGCAAAGGCTTCGCGGTCGTCGCCCAGGAAGTGCGCGAACTCGCCCAGCGCTCGGCAAGTGCAGCCAAGGAAATCAAGGGGCTGATCCAGAACTCTTCTAAGGAAGTTGAAAGCGGCGTCAAGCTCGTCCGCGACACCGGCCAGGCCCTGAAGACCATCGGCGGCTTCATCACCCAGATCAATCACCATATGGACTCGATCGCCACTTCTGCGAAAGAGCAGTCGATCGGCCTCAGCGAAGTCAACGTTGCGGTCAACAGGATGGACCAGACCACGCAGCAGAACGCGACCATGGTGCAGGAGTCAACGGCGGCAGCAGATTCACTCGCGCAGCAAGCCCAGACACTTCGCGAGCTTATCGCCCAATTCAGGCTCGACGATACGACGTCCAACCAATCGTCAGCCCTTCGCTCGACGGCAAGAACGATGGCGCAGCCGACAGCCCGCGCCGTGATCCATGCGGTTGCCGCTCGCCGCTAAAGCAGGTCGCGCAAAAGTGTGTAGCGGTTCTGCGGCAACGGCCCTCGTCCTCGCCCTAACCGCTTGCACAGACCAGAGATGAAGGCGCCCCGCAATGCCGGGCGCCTCTCTTTTTATCGTGCGGCGAAGGCCGGATTGCGCCGGGCGCCCATTCTCAGCACGAAATAGATCGCCCCGCCGATTCCGACGCCGAAGAACCAGCCATAGGTGCCCCACCAATCCGGCAGGATGCTGGTGAAGGTCGGCAGAATCGAGGAGAACAGCGCGCCGACCGCAAATGCGATGAAGGCATTGCCGTGCCAGCCGTTCTGGAAGCGGAACTCGCCATTCTCATGATAGAGCGCCTCGACGTTCAGCTGGCTTTTCCGGATGAGATAGTAGTCCACCATCATGATGCCGAAGATCGGCCCCATCGTCGACCCGATGAAGTTGACGAAATGCGCCGCACCCGTCTCCCAGGGAGCAAACGGATAAAGCACGAGAGCGATCAATGCGGCAATGTATCCGCCGCGTTTGAAGTTGATCTGGCGCGGGAAGACGTTGGCGAAGTCGAAGGCCGGCGAGACGAAGTTCGCCACGACGTTGATGCCGAGCGTGGCGATCGCGAATGTCAGGGCCGCAAGCAGCGCCAGGAACCAGCTTTCGAATTTCGCCGATATCATTTCCGGATGCAGCAGAACCTCACCATAGACGGTGAAGGCCGCCGTGGTGGTGACGCCTGCGACAAGGCAGAAGGCCAGAAGGTTGATCGGCAGACCCCAGAGATTGCCCTTGCGCAGCGCCTTTTCGCTGGTTGCGTAACGCGAGAAATCGCAGAAATTCAGATAGAGTGCTGCGAAATAGGTGATCCAGGTGGCGGCCACCGCGGCAAGTGCTGCAAACGAGCCGGGCTCGCCCGGCACGCCGGCATCCTTGGTCTTCTCGATCAGCACGTCGCGCGGGATCTCCGAACCGAAGGAGAAGGTGCCCGACTTGACGACCAGATAGACGGCCAGGATCAGCATCATGATCCAGACGGCCGGACCTGCCCAATCCTGAAACTTGCGAACCGTCTCCATGCCCCGCTGGATGATAAGCAGTTGCAGCGCCCAGACGACGATGTAGCAGATAAGTTCGAGGGTCGAGTGGCCGAGCATATGGCTGTTCTGATGGAAGGCGAGCAGGCTCTCGTTGCGGATCAGAAGAGCGACGATCGCGCCGGATGCGGCGGCGGTCTGCGCGCCGTACCAGAAGCAGGCGACCACCGCCCGAACCAGGGCCGGAACGTTGGCGCCGAACGTGCCGAAGGAAGCACGCGCCAGAACCGGAAAGGGTACGCCGGTGCGCACGCCGGCATTGCCGACCAGGCTCATCAGCACAAAGATGACCAGCGAGCCGATGCCGATGGCGATGACGAAATTCACGAAGCTGCCGCACAGCAGGAACAGGCTCGCCGCCAGATAGTAGCCCCACAGGCTGTGAACATCAGATGTCCAGACGTTAAAGATACTGAACGCACCCCATTTGCGCTCCTCGGCGGGTGCAAGATCCTCGTTGTATAACGAGGGAGACGGATTTCGAATGCTCATGAATGCCCTCCCATATCCCCTGAGGCCGACTCGACCCCGGACGGAAGTTTGCGCCTCATTTAGGCATCTGACAATTTAATAGTCATATTGTACACAATGTCGGTGCCCGCGCTGTACAGATCCCGCTGGGCGCCTCGCGCGGATCAGTGCGCGCCGACAACGCGTCCAGCCAGACGAAACGGGCTTGCGACTGCAGCGCCGGCCGCGTCGAAGACATAGGCGCCGACATCGCCGGCGGATGTACGCTTGCCGCTTTCGAAGGAGGCAAGCTGCGCACCGAACTTGGCGAGTGATGCATAACGATCATGCCCCAGTCCATCGGACGCCTGGATCGAGGTGATGTCGATGACCCGGAGCCTTTCTTTCACGGCGGCCTCCTCGATAACGGGATCGTTGATATCCAGACGCCCGACGCGCGGCCGCTCTCCTGCGATGAAGCTCGAGGCCACGAGCGCCCGGTCGTCCTTGGAAACGAGCAGGGATATGGGGATCGGCATTCGCCCGATATCCGCCAGTTGGGAGCGGAAGACATCGACGTCGATGTCGGGGGCAGCGAGGATTACCGCCAGTTTGTCGACGACATCGTCGCGATGCTGCAGCTTGAGCTGGCGGACCGTCTCCATGACCAGGAACCCACCCATGCTATGTCCGAACAGGACGATGCGTTTCACCTTGCCGGAGGCCGAAAGCGAGGTGACGAGGGAATCGAGCGCGCTACGCGAGGCGAGCGCCGCATCCCGGTCTGCGACATATCCGGCAACGGCTGCAGCCGAAGGCCAGGAAAACAGGATCGGAGCCCCCGGCATTTTCGCGTCCGCGGCGATCTGCGCCGTACGATAGAGCGCCTCCTGGTAACTGTAGTTGTAACCATGCACGAAGATGCCGATGGTGCCGTCCGGCTGCACCGACCGGAGCGCCTCCTCAACGAAGGCGTCCTTTGCAAGCTGCTTGCGGCCGATGACGGCAAATTGCCGTTCGGGATCCAGTGTCGAGGTCGGGTATGCGATCGTGGTACCCTTCCTGTCCGGAGGGACCGAAAATGCATATTGCTCATAGGTGAGGTTGTCGGCCCATGCGCTCCCAAACCCGCCCCGCATGGTATCGGGGGTCCTGTTCGTCGCAGCCAGCACGCTAACCCGGTTCGAAACGGCCTCATCGGCCCGAGCCTGCAGATGCACCGGCTTCAAGACATCAGGCGACGGCCTCGAGACGCAGCCCGTCAGCGCCACCAGACCGAGCGCGACCAGCACGGCAGGAGCTATCTTCGCAAGCCCGTTCAAACGTCGTTGCTCCACCGAGCGATCCCTTCGCAGGTCAAGGCGCGCAGCGGCCGCTTCGGCCGCTGCGATGGCTGACGGACTCGTTCATGCCTCTGCCGGGACATCGGCCTTGACGGCTTCGTCTCTCGGGATCCTGAACCATGCGACGTAGAGCGCCGGCAGGAACAGCAGGGTGAGCGCGGTTCCCACAACGATGCCGCCCATCATGGCGTAAGCCATCGGTCCCCAGAATATTTCGCGCGAGATCGGGATCAGCGCGAGGGTGGCAGCCGCAGCGGTTAGCATGATCGGCCGCATGCGGTGCTCGGTCGCCTCGATGACCGCCTGCCAGGCCGCAACACCTTCGGCGCGCAGATGTTCGATCTGCACGACCAGGATGACCGAGTTGCGGATCAGGATGCCGATCAGCGCCAGTATGCCGAGGATTGCGACGAAGCCCATCGGCGCATTGCTGAGCAGCAGCGCCGCCACCACGCCGATCAGCGCCGTCGGGGCGACCGCGAAGACCAGGAAGAGGCGGCTGAAACTCTGCAGCTGGATCATCAGGATCGTCGCCATGATGAACAGCATCAGCGGAGCCACCGCCGCAATCGGCCCTTGCGCTTCGGCGCTGGATTCGACCGCACCGCCCACTTCCACTTTGTATCCCACAGGCAGGCTCTTCTGGAATTCCTCGACCTTCGGCTTGAGCTGGTCGACGATCGTGGCCGGCTGCGTCGAACCAATGACGGCCGCCTTGAGGGTGATCGTCGGCTGCCGGTCACGACGCCAAATCGTCGGCTGCTCGAGCTCGTAGCGGAAATTCGCAACCGCCGAGAGCGGCACGACCTTGCCATTGGAGGTCGAGAGCTGCAGATTCTCAAGCGTCTGGATGGAGTCGCGCTCGGAAGCCCGGGCGCGCCCGACGACGTTGACCAGATAGATGTCATCGCGGATCTGTGTGGCGGTAGAGCCTTCGACGATGCCGTTGAGAGCGGTGGCGATATCCTCCGAGGAGACGCCGAGCTGGCGCGCCTTGTCCTGCAGCACATCGACCTTGACCACACGCGAGGGTTCGTTCCAATCAAGCACCATGTTCGACAGCAGCGGATGTTGCCCGACGACGCCGGCAAATTGCTGGGAGACTTCCCGGACTGTCTGGATATCGGGGCCGCTGATGCGGTACTGGACCGGCTTGCCCACCGGCGGACCGATGTCGAGAAGCTTGACGAAGGCGTCGGTGCCCGGGAAGGTTTTCGTCAGATAGTCCTGCAGTTCCGCCCGCACCTTGTCACGCACGTCGAGGCCTTTGGTGACGATCACCGTCTGTCCGAACGACACGTCGGGCGTCTGCACGTCGAAGGAAAGGATGAAGCGCGGGGCGCCCTGGCCGACATAGGTTGTCCAGTGATCGATATCCTTGTTGCCGGCCAGCATCTCTTTTTCGAACATGGCCATCTGCCTGTTGGTCTCGGCGATCGAACTGTTATGCGGCAGGTTCCAGTCGATGATCAGCTCGGGCCTGTCAGAATTGGGGAAGAACTGCTGCTGCACCAGCCCCATGCCGCCGATCGAGAGGCCGAAGACGCCGACAGTCAGTATTATGGTGATCCAGCGCCAGCGCATCGCCAACCCCAGAAGCCAGGAGAAGACGGCGGCAAAGCGGCCCTTCTTCTCATGATGCGACTTCATGGTCTTCGGCAGGATGGTGACGCCGAGAAGCGGCGTGAACAGCACCGCCACAATCCAGGAAACGACCAGCGAAACCGCGATGACCACGAAAAGCGTAAAGGTGAATTCGCCGGCGGCGCTGTTGTTGAGACCGACGGGAATGAAGCCGGCGACGGTGACGAGCGTTCCCGTCAGCATCGGAAAGGCGGTCGACGTATAGACGTAAGTTGCAGCTTTCCTCAGATCGTCGCCCGCCTCCAGGCGGGCCACCATCATTTCGACAGCGATCATGGCGTCATCGACGAGCAGCCCGAGCGCGATGATGAGTGCGCCGAGCGAGATGCGCTGCAGCGAGATGCCGGAATATTCCATCACCACGAAGGTGATCGCCAGCACGAGCGGTATGGAGATCGCCACCACCATACCAGCGCGAAGGCCGAGGCTGATAAAGCTGATGACGAGCACGATGACGATCGCTTCGAAGAGCGCCCGGGTAAAGCCGGAAACCGCCTCATCGACGACATGCGGCTGGTCGGAAACACGGTGGACGTCCACACCGATCGGAAGATCGGCGACGACACGTTTCATCTGCGCATCGAGCCCCTCGCCGAACTGCAGCAGGTTGGCGCCCTGTTTCATGCCGATGGCAAGTCCGATCGCCGGCTGGCCGTCGAACCGGAACAGCGATGAGGGCGGGTCCACATAGCCGCGCTTGATCGTAGCGACATCGGTCAGCGGGAAGAAGCGGTCGTTGATGCGAAGGTTGATCGACCGCAGGCTTTCCTCGGAGGTAAACTGTCCGCTCACCCGCAAGGCAATACGCTCCGGCCCGGCATCGACGAAGCCGGATTGCGTCACGGCATTCTGCGCCTGCAGGGTCTGGATGACAGACTGCTGGTCGATGCCGAGGGCTGCGATCTGGCGGGTGGAGAATTCGAGATAGATCGCCTCGTCCTGCGCGCCGACCACATCGACCTTGCCGACATTAGGCACGGTCAGAACCTCGGAGCGAGCATCTTCCACAAGATCGCGAAGCTGGCGCTGGGTCAGGCCGTCACTGGTGAAGGCGTAGATGTTTCCGAACACGTCGCCAAAGCGATCGTTGAAGAAGGGACCGACGACGCCGGTCGGGAAATCGCCCTTGATGTCGGCGATCATGTTGCGGATGCGCAGCCAGGTCGGCGCGACATCCCTTGCCTTGGTGGTCGGCAGCAGTTCGACGAAGACTGTCGTCTGGCCGGCGACGGTCTCGCTCTTCGTGTAGTCGAGCGATTCCAGTTCCTGGAGCTTCTTCTCGATCCGGTCGGTCACCTGCCGCGTCACCTCATCGGCGGAGGCGCCCGGCCACTGCGCGGTGATCACCATCGTTTTGATCGTGAAGTTCGGGTCTTCCTCGCGGCCGAGATTCAGATAGGAGAAGGCGCCGGCGAGAATGAAGACGATCATGAAGTACCAGACGAGCGACCGGTGTTCGAGCGCCCAGTCGGAGAGATTGAAGGACTTCACTGGCTGATCTCCTGGTCGATCCTGATGGCCTGGCCATCCTCAAGTTTATGCACGCCGGCCACGACCACCCGTTCTCCGGGGGCAAGCCCTTCGGTGACGCGGACAGTGCCGCCATCGACTACGTCTCCGTCGATCTTCACGCGGCGGCGCGAGACTTTCTTGCCCGGCACATCGACGATCCAGACGCTCGGGCCGTCGGTGGCGGCAAGGATTGCCGAAGACGGCAGCACGATCTCCGGATCGGCGGCGATGGTGGCTAAGGCTGTGATGACGGAGCCAAGCCTGAAAGCCTCAGGCGGATCGCTGAGCGCGATCTTGGTCCGGCTCGTCCGCGTAGCCGTCTCCGCCTCCGGCGCAATCTCGCGCACGACGCCGGATGTGCGGATCGTCGGATCGAGCTGCAGCGTCACCTCGAACGGCGCACCGATCTTCAACCTCTGGGCGGCGCCCTGCGGCACGTCGACAACGGCGTCGCGCTTGTCCGGCCGCGCGATTGTCACGACGGTCTGGCCGGCGGAGACGACCTGACCGACCTCGGCCGAGGTCGCCGTCACCACCCCGTCGAATTCCGCCCGAAGCTGGGCATAACCGAGCTGCTCCTTGGCTTTGTCGAGATTGGCCTGCGCCTTGGCGACGGCAGCTGCGGCCGTGCGTCTTGCCTGCTCGGCCTCTTCGAGCGCGGCCTCGGTGCCGGAGCGCGACTCCAGCAACGCGCGCTGGCGCTGCTCGGTGGTCACGGCGTTTCTGAGCTGAGCGTCGCTGTTTTCCACGTCGGATTGGGCGCTGCGCACCGCAAGCTCCAGCCCCAGCGGATCGATGGCGGCAACCACGTCACCCTTCTTGACGACATCCCCGACATTGACATTGCGGGCGATCATTCGCCCGAGAATCCGGAAACCGAGTTCGGTCTCGATCGTCGGCTCGATCGTGCCCGTCAGGCTGAGCCTCGAAGCGGACGTCTGCTTGACGGTCATCGACAGCACCGGACGAGGCGCCTCCTTTCCGCTCTCGTCTTCCTTCGGCGCGCAAGAGGAAACCAGGGCCGTGCCCACCATCAGTGCGACTATCTTGAGACGAATACTCACTTGGAAGTTTCCTTGAGATAAGACACGATTTCACCGGGCCTGAGGAATTTGGTCCCGTCGGTCACCACGGTCTCTCCTGTCGAGACGCCCGATTTCACGATGAAGCTGCCGGTCTCGTAACCGGCAACGTCGACCGCCCTGACCGAAACTGCCGACGACGCGGGATCGACGATCCAGACGGCCGGTTTGCCATCCTTGGAGGTCATGGCCGACCAGGGCAATTGGATGACGTCCTGCGGGACGTAAGTGAATCGCCCGACGACGGGAGCGCCGAGCGGAATGGGAGCATCGCTCGTTATCGCGACCTTGACCCTGATCGTGCCGGTGGAGGAATCGATCGTCGGAGAAATTTCGCGAACCCTAGCCGTGATCTTCTGCGAAGGGTCCGACAGAAGGGTCACGGTTCCATCGCCGTCCACCGGACGCAGGAATGCGCTTTCGACCACTTCGAACACGGCGTCACGGTCGCCGTCATGAGCAAGGGTAAAGACAACCTGGGCTGCCTGCGCCACCTGCCCTACTTCGGCATTGCGCGCGGTGATCACACCGTCGGCATCCGCCTTCAACTCCGTGTAGGACAGAGTGTCCTGAGCCGTTTCCAACAGTGCCTGCGCCGACTTCGCCGATGCCTGCGCGGTCAGAAGCGCCTCTTGCGCCTGATCGAGCGCGGCACGCGTCGTCACCTGCGTTCGAAACAGACTCTGCTGGCGATCATAGGCAAGCTGCGCTTGGGTCTGCTGCGCCTCAGCGGACTGAAGATTGGCGGCGGCCACATCCAGGTCGGCCTTCTGCTCTTCCGGATCGATGCGCGCAAGCAGTTGGCCCGCCTTCACGCTCTGCCCGACCTCCACCAACCGCTCGACGATCTTGCCGCTGACGCGGAAGGACAGATCGGTCTGGATACGGGCCCGAACTTCTCCGGTCAGCGCGCCGCCCTCGGCCAGTGGCTCAGACTTGGCCACGACGACGCCGACCTGCCGCGGGATCGGCTCTGTCGGCCCGCTCGAATCGCTGCATGATCCGAGACCGATGGCGCATACGATCGCGATAGCGATCCGAATGGTTCTCATAGTTGACCTCTTGCTCTCCACGGCAGCTGCTATATAATTGACTGACGCATTAGTCAATGAAACTTTGCGCCGCAGGGACGAGTGCGCGCGCAACAGCGGGGAGGTGGGAAATGGCAGCTCAGAAGAAGCTCACAAGGGCGGAACAGAAGGCGCTACGGCCCGTCCAGATCCTGCATGCCGCCTTTGAGGAATTCGTCAAATGCGGCTTTTCCGGCACACGGGTCGAAGACATCGCCGACAGAGTCGGCGTCACCAAGGGCACGATCTACGTCTACTTCGAGACGAAGGAAAAGCTATTCGAAGCCATGATCATTCACTTCTCCGTGCCGTTTCAGGAGCTGCTCGCGATCGCCGATCGGCTGAGTGGCAGCGCTACCGACAGGTTGACGTCCATTCTCGGCCTCTTTTACGACCAAATCCCCGAGGACCGCCCCACGCGCGAATTGACGCGGCTGGTCATTTCGGAGGGACAGCGTTTCCCCGACCTGATCGATCGCCACCACGATCAGTTCATCGCGCCGATCATTGCCAAGATCGACGCCCTCATCCTGGAGGGTGTGGCGTCGGGTGAGTTTCGTCCAATTCCGGTGGAATTTTCCGACATCGTAGTCGCGCCTATCCTGACGACGACGGTTCTGCGGCTGATATTCGACGACCGCCGCGTGCCCACTCCCAACAAGGAGGCCTTCCTGCGGACCTATTTCGACCTGCTGTTCAACGGCCTGCTCGCCAATCCCCTGTGATCACCAATGGCTCTCGGCGCCCGCAATCACCGCCCGTTTGCGGCAGCGCTGCGGCCAGTTATCGCCGAAAGCGGAAAAATAGGCGAAAGCGCACGTAGCTTTTCTGAAGTCTTTATGTGAAAACATCGCGTTAGCTTGTGTCTTCGAAGGCACAACCTCAATTCGCGACGGAATAAAAGTGGAACGCAAAGTCAATCTCAAGGATGTCGCGCGCGACGCTGATGTATCGCTGAGTACGGCCTCGCATGCGCTGAACGGAACCGCGCCGCTGACGGTCGAAGTGCGCGAAAGGGTCCTGGATTCGGCCAAACGCTTAGGATATCTCGACCGCCGCAGGAAGAAGGCGACGATCGCGGCGCTGCGCGTCCTGCTTCTTGCCATTCCGGGCGATGCCGCGCCGGAGAGCGACCTTAACCTGGTGAGCTGGACCATCCTCAACGGCCTCAGGAAGGAGTGCGAGCGTCGCGGCATCCGGATCGTGCCTTTCGTCAGCACCGGACGGCGCATCGACGGCGCTGAGGTCAGGCAGATCGCGCTCTCCGAGCGCGCCGACGGCATCGTGGTGCTGAACGACGATCAGCCGGAACTCATCCGCAGCCTCTCTTCCCCTGATATGCCGGTTGTTATCGTCAACGGCGAGGATCCGGCCATGCTGGTCGATACGGTGACACCGGAAAACCGCTTCGGGGCGCGTCTTGGCATCGAGCATCTGCTGGCGCTCGGACATCGCCGCATCCTGCACCTGACCTGGAAGGGCCGCACGACCATCCAGCGCAGATATGACGGCTTTTCCGATGCCTATTTCGCTGCACAGCTTCCCGTGCCCGAAGACATGATCGTGGAGGCCGAAGGATATGAGCCTCGTCACGGCGAGGCTGCCATCAACGCGCTGCTCGACCGCGATCCCACGATGAAAGGTGCCACCGCCGTCTTCTGCGCCGCCGACAATCTGGCGCTCGGCTGCCTGAAGGCATTGGCCGATCACGGCATAGGCGTGCCTGAAGCGATCTCCGTGCTGGGCTTCGACGATATCGTCCCCGGCGAATTCAGCCGTCCGCCGCTTTCAACCGTCAGCGTACCTACCGACAAGCTCGGCGCTGCCGCCTTGGCGCTCATCGAACAGAGGCTGGTCGCCAACGACCCGCAGCGGCCGGCCCATCGCCTGGAACTCGGATGCCACCTCGTTCTGCGCGGCAGCATCGCCCCGCCGCGCTAAAAAAATCATCCGAAGGCGTCAAAGGCTGAAGCCTAAATCAACGCAAGCGCTCCGCCCGCAGGCGCGTATCCCGCGGACTTTCGCCGAAGGTGCTACGATAGATGATGGAGAACCTGCCCGCATGCGCGAAGCCCCATATCGTGCAGATTTCGCGGACGGATTGCTGGTTCGTTGGATCCCGCAATTGCTCACGGGCCGCTTGCAGCCGGATCGTGCGCAGGTAACCAGCCGGCGAGGTCCCCCTGAAGGCCTTGAAGCCCGTCTGCAGGGCGCGAAGTGAAACGCCGACATCGTCCGCAACCATCGTCATGGTGAGAGGTTCGGCGATATTGGCATGCATATAGTCGATGGCACGCCGGACATGCCAAGGCGCAACCAGCGACACTTTCTTTTTTTCCAGATGGCCGGACAGGCGGTGGTGGCCAAATCGGATGACAAGATGAGCGAGCGTTTCGCTCATCGTTGCCATGGCGAGAGGAGAAGACAGAAGCGGACCGCCGTTGCGCATGCCTTGCACGATCGTCTGCACCAGGTTGCCGATAAGCTGGCCGGATTGTGTCGAAAGATCCAGGATGGGCTCAAGGTCGAGCGATTCGGACAGCGGCGTTTCCGCAAGTGAAATGAGCACACGTTTCACGATTTTCCAGTCGAGGAAGAGGACATCCGAAGTGTGCGGACCCTGGACGAAACGATCACCGGCCTCATGGTTATTGGCCATGAGAACATAACCCGCTCCACTTTCAACCGCCCTTTTCCCAATGGACACTCGAAAGGACCCTGTCTGCGGGAGGTAGAAAGCAAGGTGTTGGGGCGTCTCATTGAGCGTTCGAACTGTCCAAGAACTTTGAAAGACGGAGTGAAGGACCGTAAACCCATCGCCTCTTCTCAAGTCTGCCGCCCAACGGAAGTTTCGGTCGTTGCCCAGCGGTTGTGCGGCAAAAACCCCATAACCGGTCGACAATGTTTTAACCATCGACTCGAAGTCGTGGCCTTGGTGCGTCGGTGCGAACTCATAATCCTCGCGCTCAGGAGCGCGCGCCGTGTTCTCGTACCTCATGCAGCTCGATCCTCTCTTTCAGCACCCGCCTCCCCATGGCCGAACGTTCCATCCCGCTCAGGCTTGAGTGGTGGCGAATGGGTTCTCCTCCAAACGCACGGACCCGCTCTTTGAGTCCCTGAAATAAGCTCATCTCGGCTGGCTTGGCCAATCTTGATGAGGTAAGCAAGCTCGGCAAACGAGGGACCGAATCCCCTCATTTGACAGAAGCAACACGCCCCTTCAATGTGCTTCACACTCACAGTGTAAATCAAAACGATCTGCAAATGAAGTATGATCCGCTAGAACATGTTGCCACGCATTTTTTGCGCGATGCACAACCGGCCCGGGTGGCGTCCCGCAACGAGCGGGACCTCTTGCGGTTGATCTGGAAATCCCCAGGGATCGAGCGCTCCGACCTGACCGAGCCGCTCGACCTCACCCAGCAATCCCTGCACAGGATCGTCGCGCGGCTTCATGAGCGAGGAATGATCGTCTTTTCCCATGCCGAAGCCCGGCGGGCGGGCCCGCCCAGCCCGGAACTGACCCTTCGAAAAGACTGGTGTCTGACGCTCGGAATCGCCGTCAACGTCGGCTCGATCGGCCTCTGTCTCATGGGTTTCGGCGAACCCCTGGAGAATATGGAAATCCCGCAGGCAGGCGACTTGCTGTCGGTGGAATTGGAACGGATCGAAGCGGCAGTCGAAGACATTCTTGCCCGCCGGGGCGCCAAACGCCGAGACATTCTCGGCGTCGGCCTTGCGGTCGCCGGCCACCGTATGCTGGAGACCGCCTTCAATTGTCCTCTGCCGCTTGCTCATTGGTCACTGATCGATCTCGCACCTTTGCTCGGGAAGCAGCTTGCCTTGCCGGTCTGGGCGGACAATGTCGCCAGGACCGCAGCCTTGGCGGAAGCGATCTTCGGCGTTGGCCGAGATGCCGCGGATTTTGCTTATATTGCCCATCTTCACGGCTACGGTGGCGGCCTGGTTTCCGGAGGCATGCCGTTTCGCGGCAGTTTCGGCAACGCCGGCGAATTCTCCGTTCTCTTTGCGCGTGAGGACTATGACGATCGTCCCGCACTCAACCAGTTGCTCGAACATCTTCGCGCCAAAGGGCGCCCGGGCCTGACCCTGAACGACCTGAAGAACGAAGAACTGGTGGGTTGGGACGGCGTCGAGGAGTGGGTCGACCGGGTCATGCCGGCCCACAATCGCGCCATCAATGCGATCTGCGCGATCTTCGATCCGGCGCTCATCGTCCTTGGCGGCGAGCTTCCGCATTCCCTTGCGAGAATGCTGATCGAACGGACCGAATTCAACAATCTGCCTCGTCACGGCGCAGTGCGCGACGTTCCGCAGCTTGCAGTTGCGGAGATCATCGATGCTCCCGGCGCGATTGGCGCGGCCTTGATCCCACTCTTCGAAACCGTTTTGTGAGGCTCCGGCAGTCAAGCCCGTGCTTCCAACTCTGCATCCCCTCGTGCCGGGGCACGCAAGAATGCGTGACGGCGTCGCGAAGAAGGACTGAATCGCACCGCAGGATCAAGTTTGGCGCGCATCAGCCGGCGCGACGAGATTGGAAGCACTCAGCTCAGAACGGACGACGCGTTAGAATTCATCACTTCATCCCTGTACCTGCAATGCCTGTCGTGATGTATTTCTGCAGGAACAGGAAGACGACGGTGACGGGGAGCAGGCTGAGGAAGGTCATCGCCAGTATATAGTGCCACTGGACCGAGAACTCGCCCTGGAATGCGTTCAGACCGACCTGCAGGGTGAAATTCTCACGGCTGTTGAGAACGATGAGCGGCCAGAGGAAGTCGTTCCAGCGCCAGAGCACCGAAAAGATCGCCAGCACCGCAAGCGCCGGCGCTGTCAGCGGCAGGATGATGCGCCAGAAGATGCAGAATTCGCTCGCTGCATCGACGCGCGCCGCCTCGATCAATTCGTCGGGGATGGTCAGCATATATTGCCGCAGCAGGAAGACGGCAGTCGGAGAGGCGATCGTCGGCAGGATGACGCCCCACAGATTGTCGGCAAGCCCGACCCCGACGATGACGAGATAGGCCGGCACCATGACGACGGCGAGCGGGATCATCAGGGTCGAGATGATGATGACGAAAACCGTCGTGTCGCCGCGGAACTTATATTTCGACAGCGCAAAGGCGGCCATGGCGTTGACGATCAGCGTCAGCAGCGTCGCGACCACGGTGACGAACACTGAATTCTTCAAGAAGGTCAGGAAGCTGAAGCGCGTCAGCGGGTCGGTGTAATTCTCGGTGGCGACGGTCAGATGCTGGACCGGCGTGATCCCCTTCACGTCGACGCTGACCGGCTGTCCCGGATTTGCCGGATCGACCATCTGGGCTTTGAGGCCGATGCGCCGCACCATGGCCATTTCGCGCGGCTGACCGTCGAGCGTGACCTGCCACAGGCTGAGCGGCTTGTCGAAGCCGGGCACGGTCTGCTCCACGGCGGCGCGCGGAAGCAGCGTCGGCGGAAAGCGGGTGATTTCGGCCGCCGGCTTCAGCGAGGAAAGTCCCGCCCAGACGACGGGAACGAGCACCGCCAGTGTTCCGCCAATCAGCCAGACCCATGACAGAATATCGGTGATGTCGATGCGTCCGGCCCGGCGCGTGCGCGTCATGAAGCGGATCGGGTTCATAGAGCTGTTCATTCAGGACTCCATTCGCTTGCCGAGGCGCAGTTGTATGAGGGTGAGAACCAGAAGCACCAATCCCATCAGAACCGAGGCGGCTGAGGCAAGGCCGAAGAGGCGGAGATCGCTGCTGAAGGCCATCTGGTAGATATATTGGACGATGAAGCTGTTGGCCGTGCCGGGCCCGCCGCCATTCGTCAGAACCCAGGCCTCGTCGAAGATCTGCACGGATTTGATCATCAGCAGGATGAAGACGACGAGCAGGTTCGGCGCAAGCAGCGGCAGCGTGATCCTGAAGAGGGTGCGGCGCGGCGAAGCGGCGTCGATGGAGGCGGCCTCGTAGAGTTCCTTCGGGATCGCCTGGAGACCGGCGAGCAGGATGAGGGTGTAAAAGCCCATATGGAACCAAACCGACACCACGACGACGAAGAAACGCGACCAGCCGACATCCAGCAGGAAAATCTCAGGCGGCACGCCAATCATCTGGAAGAAGGCGTTCAGCAGCCCGTTGCGATCGAGGAACCATTTCCAGATCAGGCCGATGACAACGGGCGACAGCAAGACGGGATAGAAGAACATCGCTCGGAAGAAGCCGCGTGCAAAGATCGCCCTATTGAGGATCAATGCCGTGATCAGTGCCACCAGCAATGTGGCGGTGACGTTCAATGCCACGAACCAGAGCGTGTTCCAAACCGCCGTCCAGAACAGCGATTCCTGGCAGGTTCCCGGCTGCAGATAATTGCCGCAGGAAAGCAGGGCGCGGAAATTGTCGAAGCCGACGAAGGGCCGCTCCGAGACGAAAAGATCGGTGCCGCCGGTAAAGGCGTAGCCGACCGCGATCGCGATCGGAAGGAATGTGAAGATGGCAAAGAGAACGAGGTTCGGCGCCAGGAACAGCCAGGGCATGCGCTTGCGGCCGAAGATGCGCTCGACCGCATTCATCGGAGCCTCGACCACCCTCATCGCCATGTCGCCCGCCTGGGAGAGCAATGCACCAGCAGCAGCCATGGTCAGCGCCTCCCCTGTCGTGATCGGCGGGCAAAGGCCAAGCCGCTTTCGGGATCGAACAGGTGAACGCGTGCCGGATCGGCATCGATCATGATCCGGTCACCCTGAACAGGCGCGAAATGGCCGGCCTCATGGATGATGATCTGCTCGTCCTGGCCGGCAAGATTGCCGTAAACATAGGTCTCGGTGCCGAGGCCTTCGTGATACTGGACGATGAACGGCAGGCCCTTTTCGCTGGAGCGGGAGAAATGCGCGGGCCTTATGCCGGCAAGCACATCCTGTCCGACCGTAATGCCCTCGGGATCGACGTCGCCGACGATCCTGCCGCCGCCCGCGACATCGATGGCGACACCGCTCTCGCTGATGCCCGATACTTTCCCCTTGATGATGTTCATGCGCGGCGAGCCGAGGAAGCCGGCGACGAAAAGATTGCGCGGATGATCGAAGAGTTCCAGCGGTGCGCCGACCTGCTCGACCCGCCCGGCGCGCAGCACGACGATCTTGTCGGCCATGGTCATCGCCTCGACCTGGTCGTGCGTGACATAGATCATCGTCGTCTTAATCTCGCGATGGAGCTTGGTGATCTCAGCCCGGGTTTGGACGCGCAGCGCCGCGTCGAGATTGGACAGCGGCTCGTCGAAGAGGAAGATATCCGGTTCGCGCACGATGGCGCGGCCGATCGCCACGCGTTGGCGCTGGCCGCCGGAAAGCTGCTTCGGGCGCCGGTCGAGATAGGGTTCGATCGCCAGCATCCTGGCGGCTTCGGCAATGCGCGCCTCGATCTCGGCGCGCTTGAACTTCAGATTTTCAAGGCCGAAAGCGAGGTTCTTGCGAACGCTCATATGCGGATAAAGCGCGTAGGACTGGAAGACCATAGCGATTTTGCGCTCGGCCGGCGAAAGGGCGCTGACGTCGCGGCCGCCGATGGCAATGCCGCCCGACGTAACCTCTTCCAGGCCGGCAATGACGCGCAACAGGGTCGACTTGCCGCATCCCGACGGGCCGACGAAGACGACGAATTCGCCGTCCTTTATATCGAGGTCGACGTCATGCAGCACTTTGACGGAGCCATACGACTTGTTGACGGTGGAAAGTTTCAGTTCTGCCATGCCCCACTCCCGTCGGGTGCCGCCGTTTCGAAGACGACGTCGATTGCGTTCCAGCCTTGCGGCAGCGGTGTCGGTCTCGCGATCCGCACCTCGTTCATCAATATCCCGGTGACCCCCGCCACGTAGACGGCGGGCATTCCGCCCGGATAGTCTTGCAGGCCGATCACCCGCCCGTCCGCCCCGCGCGTCCAGGCATTGGCGCGGCCGCCACCGTCTGCCTTCGGCGCAAGGTCCGCGTTTGTCGGACGCAGGTCGTAGGCCTGCGCGGTGCCGAGTTCGCCGGGCCGTTGATCCACACCGATGCGCGCCAGCGATACATTGCGAATGCCGGCGGACGAAGCCGACATGACAGTGATCGCCCCTTCCATGCGCCCGGTAATGTCTTCGACAATGAGGTTTTCGATGGCGCCTGCCGGGCGCTCAGCGACACGGTCGACGACGTTGACGGTCAGCGCCTCCCCCGAGCCCCAGAAGCCGTCGAGCGTTTCGCGGCACTCGACAGCAATCCGCGAAAACCTGACGTTCGATATCCGGCCGCCGTCGCGTGAGAAGATACCGAGCGCTCGGTTGGAAGATGAAACGCTACAATCCTCGAAGACGACATTGGTGACGTCGCCATGCGTTTCCGTACCGATCTTCAGCGCGCAGCTGAGGCTCTGAACGGCGCAGCGGCGGATAAAAATATTCTCGCATCGCCCGATTGCGACACCCTGCGGGCCGATGCTGGTCTTCAGGCATATGCCGTCATCGGCCGTCGATATCGCGCAATCCTCGATGACGGCGCCGCGGCAGGCATCGAACACGATACCATCCGTATTGGGAAGGCGGCGGTCGTTTTCGATCGTGACGTTGCGGACCGCGACATCGGTGCAGTCGACGAAGTGCAACGTCCACATCGGCGAACGGCTGATATGCAGCGCGCTGATCTCGACCTCGTCGCAGCTCTCGAAGACGACGACGCGGGGGCGGAATTCGGCCGGAATGAAGGTCCCTACCGTCTCGTCATCCCCGATGATGAAGCTCTCGCAGCCGGCTTCGATACGCCCCGGCCCCGTCAGGCCGATCCGCCGCGCGCCCTTGGCGACGATCATGCCGCGATCTGACTTCTCGGCGATCACCGAAACAGTCGTATGCGCATAGGCTGCATAGTCCGGAACCGGCCGCAGGATCGCGCCGGCGGCCAGATGCAGATCGACGCCCGAACGGAGCCGGAGCCCCCGGCAGATGTGGATGCCCGCCAGGAGCTCCAGGCGTCCGCCGCCGGAAGCCGAGAGATCGTCGATCGCCGCCTGCAGGCGCTCGGTATTGTCGCCGTCGAGCGCCTCGATCGAAACGAGGGAGGCGGCACTCATTGACGCTGACCGCTTTCGAGAAAGACTTCCGTCAGCAGCAGCATGGTCAGCGCCTGGCCGTAAGGCGTCGGCAGGTTCGGGATGCGCCGGTAGAAATCGAGGTCGTGCCCCATCGGCGTGCCGTCCGAGACGCCGTGGACGACGCCCTCCTCGTCGATCTGCGCCAGCACCGCCGCAAGCGCACGCTCGGCATAGGCCCTGTCGCTCTCGTCCAGAATGCCGGCATCGATAGCGCGCAATATGCCGTAAGCGATGCCTGCCGTCGCCGAGGTTTCCAGCGGCGAGGACGGATCGTCGAGAAGGGTCGTGAACATCCCGTCCGGCCGCTGATATGCCTTCAGCGAGCGCACTTGGCTGACGAGAACATTCGAAAGGAAGCGCCGATCCTTCTCGCCGAGCGTCGGGACAAGATCGAAGAGTTCGGGAATGGCGACGGTGATCCAGGCATTGCCGCGCGCCCAGAAGGCGTTGGCGAAATTGTGCCGGCCGTTGAAGGTCCAGCCGTGATACCAGAGACCGCTGACCGGATCGGAGAGATAGCGTGTGTGGATCACGAACTGATAGACGGCCTCATCGATCCAGTCGTTGCGCTTGCAGAGCACGCCGGCGCGGGCGAGGAACAGGCAGGCCATGAACAGCGTGTCATCCCACAATTCGCCGTCGTTGAGGCGTTCCTTGACGACGTGCTGAAAGCCGCCCTCCTCCGTCTTCGGCAATTCCTTGACGAGCCATTCGGCCCAATCCTCGACCAGCGCGCGGAAATCGGGACGGTCGACATGCTGGACGAGGATTGCCAGCGGCAGCATCGGCGCCGTGCTGTTGATCTGGCGCGGCGGCAGGCCGCGCTCGATCTGGCCGGCATACCAGGCGACGAGCTCCTGCAGCGCTTTCTGATCGTTGGTGGAAATCGCACGTCGCAAGAATCCGTAGAGGCCGACGCCGACTTCCCAGTCCCACTCGTCGAACTGGATCCCGGAGGTGGAGCTTCCGGTAACGAGACCTTCCTTGATGCCTCTAAGCCGGCTGAAAGCCGTTGCCACGCGATCGATCGTCGTCAGGAGCGCGGCGTTATCGACAGATGTAGTGTTCATGCTGGGGACCTATGTTTTACGAGTAGAGCGGTCCGTCAGTACCGGCTTGGGACGCGGCACTGTCGTGGGTGAGAATCGGGTGCGGCTGATCATGTGTGAACGGCCGGCGCTTGCCGGCGATCGAAAGACCGTCGGCATAGGAAAGCGAGAGCACGGGGCCGCCCGGCGGCGTCAGCGTCAGCAGGCGAAGCGCAGGATCGAAGGAAACCGCCGTCTGGTACAGGCGTTCGAGGAAGGTTTTGAAGGCGTCGCCATTGCCGCATCCAACGATAGCAGCCCAGCCACAGAGCGACCCGTAGGAGCGCGCCTCGCGGCCGGCGGTCGGCCCCTCGGTGATCAGTTCCAGGCCGTTGGAGGCCCAGAGGGCGGAAAATCCCCGGCCCGACCGTGCGATCAGCCACTTGCCTTCGACAATGAGATCATCGAGGCCATCGCGGCCGATATAGGCATGCGTCCATGCGTGCCGTGCGTCGCTTGTGTCCTCGATCAGCAGGGCGACATCACGATGCTGGGCGACACGCGGCAGGATGCCGTTGCCGGCCCAATAGGACGGCCTTTGATTGCCCCAGGGATCGTCCTCGCCGGGATGATTGACCCAGAGTCGCGCCATTGGATGGCCGGCCAGCCTGATGTCGAGGACGTGCTGCTGGTGACCCTTCCGACCAGTCTTGTGATCGACCACCGTCGAAAGCTGCGCCGCCTCGTTCTTGAACAGCACGAGCTTTCCACTCTCGAGCCCCTGGCTGTAACGCGCCTCGACGCTTCTGCCCCTGGAAGGGGCGGCAAGCTCGATCAGATCGGCGGGCGGCTCGTAGCCGCCGGCGCAGAACATCGTCAATGCCGCCACGCCGTTGTTGAGCCAACCGGTGCCGAAAGCCACCTGGGCAAAGGGCGCAAGCTCGGTCAGCGGGCCGGCGCGCAGTTCCTTGTCGTAGGCGCGGCCCTGCGAGCCGGCCGGAACGCCGGCCAGCGTATGAAGGGCGATCATGCGGAAGATGAGGTCGATCTGGCCGCGGGCGCGATCGGCAATCCCCCTCTCGGCCCAGCGCTCCAGCGCCAGCAGGCCGATGAAATCGATCGGGTAATAGGCGGCCGAATTCCACTCCGCCAGGCCATGAGCCTCGACGCTGTCGAACCAGCGCCCGAGCCGCTCGACGGCGAGTTCCGCCTGCTGCCGTCCCGTCCGCCCGGAGGCCGAGAACACCGCATCGGGGAGAAACAGCCCGGCCAGCAGCTGGCTGGTATGGAAGCAGAGCACATGGTTCTCGCTCCAGAACCACATCGCGTCATTGCCCGGCTCGTCGACCCAGTAGCGATAAGAGAGAACGGAACGGCGGATGCGTTCGACCGTGGCCGCAGGCATCCGGTCGCCATAGGCGCCGAGCAGCCAGAGGAGGGGCACCATGATGAAGTCCGAGCAATCCTCCCGCGCATCGATCGAGGCAAGGGTCGCATCGACGATGCGCTTGAAGCTTTCCGGATCGTGATGGCCTGTTTCCATCATCGCGATGAGACGCCCGGCGCGATTGGCGCCGAAGCGGGCGCTGTATTCCAGCGCCTGCCGCTTGCGGGCGGAAAGCGACGCCTCTTCAGGCAATGGCGATAGGCTGCTCATGAAGGCGGCATCGATGACGCGGGTGACCGAACCCGGTCCGGAACCGATCGTCATGTGAATGCCGTGATAACCGTCCGCAATACCGCAGACTTCTTCGGCGATCAGACGGCTCTCGCCGGCGCGCAGGGTCAGTTTCGAATGGGCAAGAATCGGCCGCTCATGGCCATGGCCGACCACCTTGAGATCGACGGGCAGGTCGCGCTCGGGCGCCGTGTCGAAGATGATCTCCAGCGGCTGATTGATGAAGACGTCGCGGGCCGGGCGCACGCCGCGCGAAAGGGTTTCCAGCTCGCGCACCTCGTTCTGATCCAGCGGCACCGGCAGCAGCACGCAGAGCGGCTCCTTGTCCAGCATTTCGAGCTCGAAGAACCAGGTCGTGTCGCGCTCGGCGAGGTCTTCTGTATGGACGAGGATCTCGTTGTCGCCGGCCTCGAGCGTCAGCATGATCTCGGTTGCGCTCTCGACGTTGCGCCTGAAGGGTTCGAAGCGCACCGCCTCCTGCCCGTTGACCCAGATGCGGACGCCGCCGCAGGTCTTGAGCGCGAGATTGAGCGTGCGCGGGGCTTCCGTCCTGAACGTGCCCTTCAGCCATCGCCTGACATGGGCGGGCACATGCCAGAAGCTGGTAAACTCCACGCGGCGGTTCGAGCCGGGAAGATAGAGGCTTTCCGTCGGCCAGGACGTGTCCGGCTCCAGCGCCCGCCCGACCATGGTGGACCAGAAGGCCTTGCGGCACGGCAGGTCGCCGACATCGACGAAACCGTTGATGAAGCGATAGTTCACGCGATCTTCGGCCGGGGCCGGTTCGCCGGGAAAATAGCGCTCAATGAGGGCGGAAACGGCCCAGGCCGTCACCGTCTGCCCCGCCGCCACGTTGTATGCCGGGGCCATGCCATCAGGCCGCTTGATGCTTTCCGTTTTCACAGATCGCCTCCTCCGCAATCCTATGAAAATATTTTCATTAGTTATTTGGATGCGTGATTTTTGAAAATTGCTCAAAAACATCGCTATCTGCGTAGAAAATAGCTTGACGGAACGAATGTCAAGTATATGAAATTCACTTATCGATGGCCAAGGCCGCGATTGATGAAAATGTTTTCATGGGAGGATGAAAATGAAAACGTATCTTTCAGGGGCTTTCGCACTGGCGTTGGCTACGGTTTCTTTCGCATGGTCGAGCGTGGCCATGGCGGAAACGCAGACGATCACCTTTCTCTTCACCGACGACGACCAGGCTTATGTCGAGCGGATGGAAGCGCTGAGCAAGGAATTCGAGACGGCGCATCCCGACATCAAGGTGAATTTCGTCTCGTCGGGTTACGATGCCGTCGCCAAGCAGCTGCCGGTGCAGCTTGCCATCGGCGAAGGTCCTGACGTCGCCAAGATCACCGACTGGCAGCTGGCGCCCTATTACCTCGACATGCGGCCGCTGATGAAGGATCCGGATGGTTTCGCCAAGCTGCACGGCGACAGCCTGAACACGCTTCGTTTCCCCGGCGTCAACGAGCCGAACTCGATCAACGGCTATGTCGCCTCGCAGACCTTCAACCTGCCCTTCGTCAACAAGACGCTGTTCGAGCAGGCGAAAGAACCGCTTCCGAAGCCGACCGCCACCCTGAAGGACATCGTCGAAGCCTCGGCGCGCGTCGCCAAGGCGACCGGCGCCCAGATCCCCTTCACGATGGACCGCTCGGGTCACCGTTTCTCCGGCGCGGCCTTCTCCTACGGCTCGAACTACGTCAAGGACGGCAAGTTCTCCTTCCCTGACGATGCCGCCAAGCACTACATCACCGATCTCTACAACTGGACGAAGGACGGCTCTTTCCCGAAGGAAATGTGGGGCGCGGCCGGCGGAACCCAGTACAAGAACATGGGTGACGAGTTCGTCAACGGCAATGTCGTGACCTATCTTGCCGGCAACTGGATGGTCAATCCGTTCCAGAAGAAGATCGGCGACGCCTTCGACTGGACGGCGATCAGCGCGCCCTGCGGCGATGCCGGTTGCTATGCAATGCCGGGCGGTACCGCGATCGTCGGCTTCAAGCGCACCAAGTACCCGCAGGCCGTCGCCTCCTTCATCGAGTTCCTCGGCTCTGAAAAGGTCCAGCGTGAAATCGCCGAAAACTACGTCATCCTGACCGGCGCCGACATCAAGGATCCGCAGTACAAGCTCGATAGCAAGAACGCCAAGGACGCCATGGCCGTCTTCCTCGCAAGCCGCAACAGCGCGCCGAAGGCAGCTCGCGACCTGGAACGCCTGAAGGGCTCCTCCGCCATCTATCAGCTCATTGTCCAGCGGATGAGCCAGCTGATCGTCGGCGAGCTTTCCCTTGAGGACACCTTCAAGGCGATGAGCGCAGACGTCGACAAGGTCAACGTCGCCCTCGCCGCCAACAAGTAAACGGCCGCGCCTGTCTCCCACAGATTGCGCGCTGCATCAGCCACGGCCTCGCAACGGGCCGTGGCTGATCGTTTTTTTGCCTCTGCCTATGCCAACATGCCGAACAGTTCGATTGGTTTCGAATTGTCGATGGACTGAACCACGCTACGTCTTCCGGCAAGGAAAGGTAGCGTTATGGATATCATCAATCGAAACACCGGCTCCCGCTCGGACCTGAGACCAGCCGCCCTCGCCATTCTCTGCCTCGGCGTGATCGTGGCGCAGGTCGACACATCGGTTGTCAATCTGGCGGTCCAGCCGATAGGCCTCGACCTCAAGGCGTCGGTGACGCAATTGCAGTGGGTCGTCGACGCTTATAATCTCGTTTACGCAGCACTCCTCATCAGCGGCGGCCTGTTTGCCGATCTCTACGGTCGGCGCCGGATGTTCGTGATCGGCTGTGCGGTTTTTGCCCTGGCGAGCCTCGTCTGCGCCTTTGCCCCGAGCATCGCAATGCTGATCGGGGCCAGGGCCTTGACCGGTCTCGGCTCCGCCCTCCTGCTGCCGGCGTCGCTTTCACTGATCCGGGTCATCTACCGGGATGAGAAGCTCCGTGCGCGCGTGCTCGGAATCTGGGCCGGCTGCAATGGGATGTCGCTTGCGATCGGCCCCACCCTCGGCGGCTTTCTGATCCGCGGTTTCGGCTGGCGATCCGTTTTCTTCGTGGTCATCCCGATCGCGCTGATCGCGGCGGCGAGCGCGTGGCTTTTCATTCCGGAAAGCGCCGATCGGCAGGGCAGATCCTTCGACCTGCCGGGTCAGTTGCTGGGGATCGCATCCCTCACCGCCCTTACCCTCACCGCGATTGAATCATCGCATCTGCCGCCGCTGTGGACGGCGCTCCTGGCAATCGCCGGCGCGGCTCTCCTGCTGCTCTTCGTCATGGTGGAGAAGCGCCTGGAACAGACGGCCCTCGTTCCGATGTCGATGTTCCAGGACAGCCAATTCCGCGGGGCGATGGCCGGAACGGCGGCGATGACCTTCGGCATGTATGGCACGCTGTTTCTCTTTCCACTGGTCTCGCTCAGCCTCGGCCGCCTGGCCTCCTTTGAAGCAGGACTATCGCTGCTGCCGATGGCCCTCAGCTTCATCGCGATCTCCCCCTTCTCCGGCACGATCTCGGAGCGCCTTGGGAAAAAACGCACCATATCGGCAGGGCTGGCGCTGATGGGTTTGGGCAATCTCCTGCTCGGCGCATCCTTCCTGGCCGACTGGTTCGTTGCCGAAGAGATCGGGCTGCTGTTGACCGGCGTCGGCATGGGAATGGCGACGGGCCCCCTAACCGCGGTCGCGGTTTCAACCGTCACCGCCGATCGTTCCGGCACGGCGAGCGCCCTGATAAACGTTGCCCGCATGGTGGGCGCGACGATAGGCGTCGCCCTGCTCGGGGCGATCTTCGCCTTCCTCGGAGAAGCCGAAACCGGCTTCATCGTCGCGATGTCGGCAGGCGGCAGCGCGCAGTTGCTCGCGAGCATCCCTGCCTGGCGCTCACTCTGAACGCGCGATTGGGCGACTGCTGCGAAGGCGTCGTGACACGAGCCGCGGGAGAGGCTATAGGCGTTGTCGACCTGGGGCCAGCTCCAGGCGCCATATCAAATTATCAAGCGCCGGCACCCGGTCCTTCCGCCGGCGATCCAGCGACTGTCTATCGTATAGAGGTGCATCTCCATGCCGATGGGTTCCGAGCATCCGCTGCGCAGGGAGCTTCACAACGAGTTGCATGCCCGGCCGTCGCTTTATTTCGATGGCGACACCGATGTCTGGCATGTCGCTATCATCGGCGAGAATGGCCCTCCTTCGCTGCCCGGTTCCCTGCCGGGATTGGAAGATGTCACCACGACGGGCGAGGGCAATCACGGCATCGGCCGCGTCGGCGACGGCCGACTGAAATGGGAAGCCCATACCGAGTTCCTCACCCTCACCTTCGTGGTGCCGGCATCGGCCGAACCCGGCAGCAACCCGCCGGAAGCTTTTCGGGCCTGCTGCGGCCAGATTGGCGGAAAGGTCATCGCGGCCGTGCGCGTGCTGGTGCGTGACGAGAAGGACGGGCGCATCCTGGAAAAACCCAAACTCGACTATATCGCTTCGCGGGTCGGCGGCGGCGACGCCGAGGTGCATTCGAACTTTCGGCTGACCGACAGCGGATTCCTCGAGTTCCTGTTCTTCAACCGCAACCTCAACGCCTATCGGACCGGCCGCATGGTCCGGCGTTTCCTGGAAATCGAGACATATCGGATGATGGCGCTGCTGGCGTTGCCGATGGCGCGCGAGACCGTGTCGAAGCTTTCCGCATTTGACCAGCGCCTTGATCTCCTGATCGTCCATATGCAGAGCGCCGTCAAAGTCGACAAGGCGCTGCTGTCCGAGGTGACGAGGCTCTCTTCCGATGTGCTCAACTTCTCGGCACTCGCCCGCCACCGCTTCGGCGCGACAAAAGCCTATGCCGAGATCGTGGCGAGCAGGCTGTCGGAGCTTCGAGAAGAGCGGGTCGAGCAAAGACAAAGGCTCGGTACGTTCATCGACCGACGCTTCCAACCGGCTGTCCGCTCGGTCTATGCGGCAGAACGGCGCCTCGACGAGCTGGCCGAACGCGTCAGCCTGGCCGGAGACCTGCTCAGAACCACCGTGCAGGTTCAGCTCGAGGATCAGAACGCCTCACTGCTGACCTCAATGGAAGAGCGGGCGCGCATCCAGGTGCATATCCAGCAGGCGGTCGAAGGCTTTTCGGTCATCGCCATCACCTATTATACCGTCGGCCTGGTGAAGATCTGCCTCGAAAGCATTTCCGCACTGGGCGTCGATCCGCACGTGGCAAAACTCGCTGTTCTCGGCGCCATCCCGCTCGTGCTCTTCGCCGTCTGGACCGCGGTCCGTCACGTGCGCCGAAGCATCGCCGGCGTGCCGCACGGCCCCACATCCGAAAGCCACTGACGGGGTCACCGCCGCCCTTTCGGAGCGGCGGTGTTCTATTAACCGCTCCGACAGATCGTCACGATGCCATTGCGTAGGGGCGATGGTCTCGTGCCCGACCGCTGCCCGTCTTGAACCGCCGCAACAGATCAGCAAGACTTTCGGTTTCCTGCGTCAGACTCTGGGCCGCCGCCGTGGTTTCTTCGACCATCGCGGCGTTCTGCTGGGTCACCTTGTCCATCTGGTCGCCGGCGGCCGAGACTTCGCGCAGGCTCGTTGCCTGTTCGCGGGCAGCAACGGCGATCTCGGCGACGGTCGCATTCATGGCGGTAACCTGCTCGACGATCTGTTCCAGCGAGAGACCGGATTCGCCGACCAGTTGAACACCGGTCTTGACTTGCGCCGAGGAGGTGGAAATCAGTTGCTTGATCTCCCGCGCCGCATTGGCGGAGCGCTGGGCGAGCTCGCGGACTTCCTGGGCGACGACGGCAAAGCCCTTGCCCGCCTCACCGGCGCGCGCCGCTTCGACGCCGGCATTCAGCGCCAAGAGGTTGGTCTGGAAGGCGATCTCGTCGATGACGCTGATGATGTTGCCGATCTTCGACGACGAATTTTGAATTTCCGTCATCGCGTCGATAGCCCGGGCGACGATTTCGCCGCCCTTTTCGGCATTGGTGCGGGCCGTCGCAACGACGGCCTGGGCGCGGCCTGCGCCCTCTGCCGTGCCGTTGACGCCGCGGGTCACGTCGCCGAGTGCTGCGACCGTTTCTTCCAACGAGGCTGCCTGCTGCTCGGTGCGGCGGGCGAGATCGTTGGAGGCGGTGGAGATTTCCGACAGACCGGAGCGGATGGTGGCGACCGCGCGAATGACAGAGTCGACCGCTTCCTCGAGGCTTGCGACCGAATTGTTGAAATGATCGCGGATCCTGACGTAGCGATGGTCGACTTCGCCGACGCGAACGGTGAGATCACCCTTCGACAACGCGTCGAGACCGACGGAAATCTGGCGGAAGGCATGTTCCATCACTTGCGCATCGGACAGCCGCTCAGCTTCCTGGCGCAGCCGCTCTTCTTCGGCGGCGAGGCGAGCTCGCTCGGCATTGGCTTCGGCGATCAGCTTGGCGCGGCCCGTCTCCTGGAAAACCTTCAGCGAACGCGCCATGGCGCCGAGTTCGTGGCGGTGCTCGACGCCCGTTATCGCGATCCCTTCCTCGCCGCGAGCAAGCTGCTCCATGGACTGGGCCATCTTGCGCACCGCAGAGGAAATCAGCAGGCCGACGAAATAGGAAAGCACGAGGCCGATGACGATCAGCAGCCCGCTGATGACGAGCGTCGTGCTGGTCGCGGAGGCGACCGTCGCCTCCACGGAACCATCAAGGGCCTTCTGGGCACCTGTCACGGTCGCCTGCAAATCCGTGAATTCGCCTGATATTTTCGGCGCGAGCACGCCAAGCTGCGTCTGGCGGATATTGCCGGAGGCCTGCAGCACCTCCTTCATGTCGCCGAGACGGGCGGTGTAGTTCTGCATGAGCTGCCCGGCGCCCATCAGGCGCTTCTTCTGCAGCTCATTCTTCGCAGCCTTGGCGGCGGCGTCATTGAGCGCCACGGCTTCGGCGAGAGCCGCCTGCGCCGTGTCGTAAGCCGCGAAATCGTTGGAATGCACGAAGCGTTCAGAGAAATAGAGACTGCGGTTCAAGGCCTCCAGCGTCGCCGCCGTCATCTGCAGCAGCGTCACGTCGTTCTGGCGCCAGGCGCTGCGCACGACGTCGTTGAGCGCGATACTGGTCCAGGGGCCGAATTCGGTGACCTTGGAGATCAACATGTCGCGCCGAGCCTGCAAGGAAACGATCTGTTCGAAGGCCTTGCCGTAGGCGGCAATATCCTGGCGGATTTCTGCAAGCCCCGACTGCAGGTCCTTGTTGCCGGCAAAACGCGGGTCGTCCGCCTCGAAGGCCTTCACGCCGGCGCGGAAACTGTCGACGACAGCCTGCGTCGGGGTCGAACGGAAAGCCTCCGCCGACATCTGGATCTCGTGCAACTGGTCGCTGTAGTCGGAGATAGCCAGACTCTGGCCGGCCGTGACACGATAGGAAGCGAAGATCGCGGCAAGCCCGTTCATGCCGGAGATCGCGCTGACGGTGAGCAGGCTCATCAGCAGGATCAACGGCACGAAGCCTGCGGTGATCTGCGCGCGAATGCCGAATTTATTCCAGAAATGCAACATCATAGGCCTCTTATGCTCACTGGCTCTTCGGCAGGTATTGGGCTATTTTCTCGGGTGTGACGAGTTCGAAGGGGACGTTGTTTTCGCGAGGCACCTTCTCCTTGTTGACGAGCTTCACGGCAGCGTCGACGGCCGCCGCCCCCTGCCCGACCGCACTCTGGAGAATGGTGACGTCGAGATCCCCGGCCACCATGGCGGCAAGCGCATCGTCGGTAGCATCGACGCCGGCGACGACGACGTCCTTCATCGGGATATTGGCCTTCTTCATGGCGCGGATCGCACCGAGCGCCATCTCGTCATTGTTGGCGATAACAGCATCGAACTTGACGCCGGCCGCCAGCCATTCCTGCATTTGCTGATCGGCATAATCGCGCGACCAATAGGCCGCTTGCTGCTCGACGATCTCAAGGCCTTTGCATTCCGGCGTCGCGATGACATCGGCGATGTCCTGGGTGCGGGTGCGGGCGGCCACATGGAAGACCTCCCCCATCAGCACGACGACACGGCCCTTGCCCTTGAGCAGAGAGCACACTTGCTTTGTCTCCAGCGTACCGGAGTCTTTCTCATCGGAGGCGACAACGACCTGATTGTCCGGCAAGTCCGAGAGATTGGAGGGCGTCGTGTTGATGTAGATCAGGGGAATGCCGGCATCCGCTGCGATCTTGGTCATTTGCGGTCCGAAATCGCCATCAGACAGCATCATGATAATGGCATCGACCTTGTCGGCAACGAACTGCTGAACCTGCTTCTTCTGAAGTTCGTTGTCGCCCTCGGCATTCGCGGTGACGAGCTTGAGGCCTGATATCGTCTTCCCGTGCGAGACGACGCCGTTCAGAAGCATCTCTCTGAATTTATCGAGATTGGTCATCGAAACCCCGATCGTCTGTGCATTGGCAACAGAGACCGATATCGCCAAGGCGATGGATGCAAGCGTGGCCGTTTTCATGAATTCCCCTACGCAATTCGGATGTGAATGCGTTATTTCAAATCTTGGTTAAATTTTACTTTTCGTGAGGAAACGAAAGTTAAGAACGGGGATAGGATATTGTGGCGCGGAAGCGCCTTCTTCGGCGGCGAGCAACCGACCTTGACAGGCTTCGTCTCGAACTTCGCGCGATGCACATAAATCTCTGTTTTTTACTATCTTCCGCCGAAGCCGGAGCTGACGGTGATGCCCCTATAGATCACCCTTTGCAGCACGATGGCCAGGACCACGCCCGGCAGCATAGAGATCGTCGCGCCGGCCATGATATAGTTCCACGCCGTGCCCTGCTGGGTCTGAAACAATGTGAGCCCGAGCGGCAGTGTGGCTTTTTCCACCCCGCTGGTAGCGATCAGCGGCCACAGGAAACTCTTCCACTGGGCGATGAAGGTGAAGAGCGACAAAAGGCCGATTGCCGGCATGGCGAGCGGCACGATGACGGTGACGAGAATGCGCAGGCGCGAGGCACCGTCCATCATCGCGGCCTCGTCGAGATCCTTAGGAATACCGAGGATGAACTGTCGCAGCAGAAACGTGCCAAAGGACGAGAAGGCGACCGGCAGGATCATGCCATGATAGGTGTTGATCCAGCCGAGCTTGCTGACCAGGAGGAAAAGCGGGATCACCAGCATCACCTGCGGGATCATCAGCGTGCTGAGATAGGTAAGCAGCAGCCCCTCACGGCCGGGAAACCGCAGCCGCGCGAAGGCGTAGGCGGACAGGCACGATACCGCAATCACGATCGCCGTGACGCCGCAGGCGACCACCAGGGAATTCAGCAGGAAAGTGCCGAATGGCAGAGCCACCAGGGCCTCGACGAATGTGCCCCAATGATATTCCTCGGGGAAGATGCGAACCGGCACGGCCATTACCTCGGCATTCGAGCGCACCGCGTTCGACACCATCCAGAAGAAGGGGAAGAGGAAAAGCAGCGCGATCAGTGAAAGGCCGGCATAACTGAAGAAGGTGCCGATGCGCCGCAGGAGACGATGCCGACCCGCGGAGACGGAATACGGATGCCGTGAGGTCGGGTCAGTCGTCATAATGCACCCATTTGCGCTGCATGTGGAACTGCAGGATGGTGAGCGCCATGATCATGACGAACATCACCCAGGCGAGAGCGGAGGCATAGCCCATCTGGAAATTGGTGAAGCCCTTCTGGTAGATGGCAAAGCCGAGGGTTGCCGTCGCCGAGCCCGGGCCGCCGCGCGTCATTGCAAAGATTTCGTCGAAGACCTGCAGCGAGGTGATCGCCGTCATCACGGTGGCGAAGAAGACGGTGGGCGAGATCAGCGGCAGACGGATGCGCCAGAAGCGCTGCCAGGCATTGGCGCCGTCGATCGTCGCCGCTTCGAGATAGTGTTTCGGCACCAGATCGAGGGCGGCGTTGAACATCACGACATTATAGCCGACATTGGCCCAGAGCGTGACGATCACGACCGCCTGCATCGCCCAGGTCGGGTTCAGCAGGAAATTCGGCAGGCCGAGGCCGAGCGAACGGATGACGGTGTCGGCCAGTCCATCCGGCGTGAAGATCAGCAGCCACACCACCGAAGCGGCAATCGTCGGCGTGAAGGTCGGCAGAAAGAAGATCACCCGGAAGATCGCCTTGCCGCGCTTCAGGCTGGATATCCAAACCGCCAGCAGCAGCGAGACGATGATGTTCACCGCCAGATATTCGACGGCGAAAAACAGCGTGTTTCTGAGGATGGTGTAGAAGGCCGGATCGACGGTGAAGAGCTTGATATAATTCTGAAGACCGACGAAGGACGGCGTCGAGATTAGCTGCCAGTTTGTGAAGGAGAGCGCCAGCGACGCCAGGATCGGCAGGGCCATGAAGATCATGAAGCCGAGAAAACTCGGCAGCAGGAACAGCATGGCCGTCTGCGTCTCAGGCTTCAGAAAGCGCTGCGGCCGACCAGGCTGCAGGGTCATTTCGGCAACGGCGCTTTCCGACATGTCTTCCTCCATGCGCGGCAATTCCTGCCGCGGCGGGCGCCTGCGCATCCTTTCGGACGCATAGGCTCTATTGCTGCGCGAGGCTCTGGATCGACTCCATCGTCTGCTTGGCGTCGGCGCTGCCGCCGAAGGCCGGCGGGAAATACTGGTTGAACAGATTTTCGACCGCCGCCCAGTTGTTGGTGATCACGTAGGGCACGGAATGCGCCAGAGAATAGTCGATGGCCTCGCCGCCATTGGTGATGTCCTTGGCGGCCACCTTGTACCAGGAGGATTGCGACGCCGCACGCGCCGGCAGCGCACGCCCCTGTTCGGCAAGATACTGCAGGGCCTCGGGACTGGTCAGCACCTGGATCGCCTTCCAGGCCGCATCCTTGTTCTTGCTCGTCGTGGCGATGCCGAAACCGGAGCCCGCCGTGACGGCGGTAAGCTCGCCGTCTCCGCGCGGGAGAGAGGTGGAACCAATTTTGAACTTGACCTTGTCCTTCATGCCGATGATCGACCATGGACCGTCGACATACATGGCGACATTGCCCGAATAGAACCGGCCTTGGATGACCGTGCCGGCATCGGCGCTCGATGGCACCAGCGGCGCCACCTTGTCCTTGGCGGCAAAGCCGATCACCCTCTCGGCCGCGGCAACGGCGCTCGGATTGGTGAGGTCGAGCTCTCCCGCGTCGTTGACATATTTATCGCCCCAGGCAGCCGCCAGGACCGAATAGTTGGTCGGGGTGATACCGAAGCCGTATTTACCGTCCTTGGTCAGCTTCTTGGCGGCATCGGTGAATTCGGCAAGCGTCCAGCCCGGTTTCGGCAGCGGAACGCCGGCGGCTTCGAGCGCGTCCTGGTTATAATAGATGACCCACGGACCGACGTCGTAAGGCAGGCCGTAAAGCTGCTTGTCGACGGACATGCCGCCGATGATCGAGGGGGTGAAAGCGCCGACATCGAATTTGTCGGCGGCGATCCGATCATTCAGGGGCTCAAGCAGCGAATAAAAATTCGGCATGCGCAGCGACTGCATGGAAACGATGTCGGCAAGCTGTCCCGACGCCGCCAGCACCGGCAGCCTCGTCCAGTAATCGACCCAGCCGGTCGTCGTCAGCGTCACCTTGATATCGGGATACTTGGTGGTGACCATCTCGGCCAGGTGCTGCCAGCCCTTGGTGTCGGCATCGGAACCGGTCCACATCTGCCAGGTCAGGTTGACCTGTTCGGCCGATGCGGCTGTGGCAAAAAGACTGCCGCCGATTGTGGCAAGCAAAAGCGCTTTCTTCAGAACCTTCATGGGTTTCTCCTCCCTCCATGACGCAATGAACACGCGGATGCGACCGAGTTCACGCCTTGAGGACGATCTCGATCACCGGGACGGTAACGTCAGGTCGCCGAACCGGCAGTTCGAGCGTGATCATGCCTTCCGGCACCATCACGCCGATATTGGAATCCACTTCCTTCGTCTGGCTGAGCCAACGCACTTCGCTGGCATCGTGCAGGAACTGCGCATAGGCGATCCTGTCGGCGAGGCCCTCGATATGAATGTGGCGGTAGGGCCAGTTGTAGACATGCAGATAGAGGCGATTGCCGCGCTGGGTATAGCGGCATCCGGCCGGCACCGGCAGTTCCGATGGCCCGGCGCCGTAGATGGAGCGGCCGTTGACGGCCATCCAGTTCTGGTAGACCGCAAGCGCATCGACGGCGCGCGCGTCGAAGGTGCCGCGCCCGGTCGGGCCGACATTCATCAGCAGGTTGCCGCCGAGCGCGACGGAATCGATCAGCAGCTGGATGATCTGTTCCGGGCTCTTCCAGCTATCCTCGTCGCGGTGATAGCCCCAGGAGCCGCTGAAGGTGTGGCAGGCTTCCCAGAGCACCCCTTGGCTGGCGATGGCAGGCGCCACGCGCGGCGTATATTGCTCCGGCGTCGTCACATCCGGCAGCTTGCCCGGCGGCAGGTCGAGGCGGTTGTTGACGATGATTTCGGGCTGCAGCTCGCGCACCAGCTCGATCAGCCGCTCGCTTTCCCAATCGGCGCGTCCCTTGCCTGGCAGGCCGTGATATTCGCGGCCGGGATAGCTGAAATCGAACCAGATGATGTCGATGCGGCCGAAACCGGTCAGAAGCTCGCGCACCTGTTCGCGCATATAGGCGGCGTAATTAGCGATGTTGCGGCCGGCGTTCAGCGCCTTGGCGTCGGCATGGTTGCGGAGGGGATGGTGGACGTCGATCGGAAAATCAGGATGGTGCCAATCGAGCAGCGAATAATAAAAGCCGATCTTCAGCCCCTCGGCGCGAAACGCCTCAACCAGCGGCGTCAGCAGATCCCTGCCGCAGGGCGTATTCGTCGCCTTGTAATCGGTAACCTTGCTGTCCCAAAGGCAGAAGCCCTCGTGATGCTTGGTCGTCACCACGACATATTTCATGCCGGCGAGACGCGCCCGGCGGGCCCATTCCTTGGGATCGTAGAGATCGGGATCGAAATTGTCGAAATAGCGCTGGTAATGCTCATCGGTCAGCTCTTCGCGGTTCTTCAACCACTCGTGCCGGGCTCCGAGAGCATAGAGGCCCCAATGGATGAACATGCCAAGGCGATCATGGCTGAACCAGGCGTGCTTGCCCGTCTCTCCCGACGCCGGTTTCTCCAGCTGACGCGCTGCAATCGTCACAGGTTTCTCCTCCCTGTTTCCGGCCCTTCACATCATCGAACCGGTTCGGTACATTGATCATTCACCCCAGCTCCTCGCGTGTCAAGCTGAAATCAGCCAGCTAAAATGTGACTGGATATCTGCCGCTTGGCGCCGCTACCCCGGCAACCTATTGCACTGGCTGATGAAATCTGGCACTATCAAGCCATAGAACCGGTTCGAAAATATGACCACTATACGAGATGTAGCGCGCCTTGCGGGGGTTTCGATCTCGACTGTCTCGCTCGCGCTCAACAGCCCGAAGCGGGTCGGCGTCGAGACGCTCGACCGCATCCAGCAGGCGATAAAATCGACCGGTTACCGCATCGATCCGGTGGCCCAGACGCTGGCGCGCGGGCGCAGTTCGCTGATCGGTTTTGTTTCGGCCAATCTCGGCAACATGTTCTTCGGCGATATCCGCCGGGAGATCGAGCATCAGGCGCTCGATCACGGCTATTTCGTCCTGATCGCCGATTCTTCCGGCCGGGCCGAACTCGAACGGGCCTTGCTGGAGCGGATGGAAGCGCAGAAGATCGCCGGCATCGCGCTGGCAACAAACGGCCACGGCGCGGAATACGCGGCGTTCCTGCGCGATTTCAAGACCCCGATCGTGATGTTCGACCAGAAGGTGGAGGGCGCGGCGCGCGATTTCGTCGGCTCCGACAATCCGCTGACGACGACCATCCTGACGGAGCATCTGCTGCAGCTCGGCCACCGGCGCATCGGCTTCATTTCCGGCCCCTCCGGCCTGCATACCGCCGATGAGCGGCTGAAGGGCTTTATGGATACGATGTCCGCCGCCGGCGTGGATATCGACCCCTCGCTGGTGGTCGAAGGCGGCTACACCAGAACCGGCGGCCATGCGCAGGCGATGCGCCTGCTGACGCGGCGCGACCGCCCGACCGCCATCATCGGCGCCAACAACATGATGGGCCTGGCAGCATTGCAGGTGATGCAGGAAATGGGCTTCCGCTGCCCCGACGACGTATCGCTGGCGATGGTCGACGACGTGCCCTGGAGCAACGTCATCACGCCGCGCATCACCATGGTCGTGCAGGATGCGCAGAAGCTCGGCGAACTCGCGGCCCAGCGCCTGCTGGCAAGGATCGCAAGCCCCGAGGCCGCCGCCGAGCCGCCGCAGGATTTTATCCTGACGCCGAGATTCGTGCGCGGGGAGTCGACCAGGCGGCTCTGAGTCCCCTCCCTCGGGCTCTGCTGACTAGGCAAAGGACGAGGTGGGTGCTCAGGCGCTGATACATGCAAGAAGCAGCGTTGCGGCGTGCTACGAGGCTTGGCCCTTCGGCTGCGCACCTCAGCATGAGGAGCGTCGGATGATGCCGACTAAGGCCAACAAGACGCTCTGCGCCCGGCGACACTCCAGCAAAACAGACAGCGACGATGCCGTTAGTCATTGAAAGATCGGAGGATTTGTCATACATGTGTGATGAATATAGATTCCGCATGCCGCCAATCTTGTCGGCATGCGGATCAAAGCCGGAGCGGGGGTCAAGGCGTGGCTATGCAGGCAAAGGATCGCAGCAGAGGCTCGGGGTCGCTGGTCTCGCAGGTCGGCGAAAGCCTCCGGCAAGCAATCCTCAGCGGCCAGTATGCCGCCGGCGACAAGCTTCCGAGCGAGCATGAACTCACCGAGACGCACAGCGTCAGCCGCACCGTAGTGCGCGAGGCTGTCGCTGCGCTTCGTTCCGATGGACTGGTCGAAGTGCGCCAGGGCGCGGGCATTTTCGTGATCGGCGCCGATCCGTCACTGTCAGGCCGAAAGGTCGACAAGGCCCGCGTCGCCTCCGATTTGGAGGTGCTCGAAATCCGGACGCCTGTCGAAATCGAGGCGGCGGGACTTGCCGCCTTGCGCCGCTCGCCGGCACAAGAGGAGGCGATCTTCGAATGCCACCGGAAAATCCTCCAGCGCATCGAGACCGATCAATCCATCCGCGAGGCGGATCTCGACCTCCATGTCGCGATCGCCGAGGCGACGAACAACCCGCTGTTCAAACACTTCCTGGAATCGCAGGGAACCGTGATCATCCCGCAGTCGCGGCTCGTTCCGGAAACGAGAACCGCCGAGCAGACCGCTTACCGAAAGCTGATCCACAGGGAACACGAAGCGATCGTCATGGCCATCTCCGACAGGGATGATCAGGCCGCGCGCAACGCAATGCGCGAGCATCTGGTCGGCAGCCAAGCCAGATACCGCAACCTGCTGAAGGATCTGCGAAGCTTTACGAGCTGAGGCCTGCCAGAAGCACTGCCAGCACTCAAGGTTTTCCGAAATCACCAGCCAACCCGCCATCCGAACGTGGCGTCGGGAACGAACCTGCTGGCCGGTTTGCGCAGCCGCCTTTATTGTGATCGCATCTGCACCGGCGCGCATCAGCGGGATGCATGGACGGACTGGCTACCCCGTCAGCGGCTGAAAGCTAATTGAAAGCTTCGAGGTCATAGGAAAGGGCAGCATCGTGGAGGAGACACGGTCTAAGTGGCGAGACGACGATGCGGTCACACCACCAGGAGGAGATATCAATGCGTTCTTCACGCAGCCTTTTTCACACCGTCGCTTTTTCCACGCTGCTGACCGCGGCATCCTTTGCTTCAACAGCTGCCCATGCGGCCGACAAGATCACCATCATGGTCGGCGGCTATGAGAAGCAGATCTATCTGCCCGCCAAGCTCGCCGAATCTCTCGGTTACTTCAAGGACGAGGGCCTCGACGTCGAGCTCCTGAACGAAGCTGCCGGCGTCGACGCCGAAAACCAGCTGCTGGCAGGCGCCGTCCAGGGGGTCGTCGGCTTCTACGATCACTGCGTAGACCTGCAGGCTAAGGGCAAATTCGTCGAATCCCTCGTCCAGTTCAGCCAGGCGCCGGGTGAGGTCGAGATGGTCTCGAGCAAGCATCCTGAGATCAAATCGCCGGCCGATTTCAAGGGCAAGACCCTCGGCGTTACCGGCCTCGGCTCGTCCACCAACTTCCTGACGCTCTTCATGGCCTCGAAGGCCGGACTGCAGCCGGGTGACGTCGTCACCGTTCCTGTGGGTGCCGGCGGCACGTTCATCGCCGCCATGCAGCAGGACCAGATCCAGGCCGGCATGACGACGGAGCCGACGATCTCGCGCCTCATCAAAACCGGCGAAGCCAGTGTTCTCGTCGACATGCGGACGGTCGAATCGACCCGAAAGGCGCTCGGCGGCACCTATCCGGCCGCCTCGCTCTACATGGAAACCGCCTGGGTCGACGCGCACAAAGACGAGGCGCAGAAGCTCGCCAACGCCTTCGTCAAAACCCTGCGCTACATCAACACGCATTCCGCAGCCGAGATCGCGGATAAGATGCCGAAGGATTTCTACGTCGGCGACAAGGACGGCTACATCAAGGCTTTGAACGACGGCAAGGGCATGTTCACGCCGGATGGCGTCATGCCCGAAGACGGTCCGAAGACCGTGCTTGCTGTGCTCTCGGAATTCTCCAAGAACGTCAAGGGCAAGCAGATCGACCTCTCCAAGACCTACACGACGGAATTCGTCAAGAACGTCAAGTAAGTCAGTCGCGCCGCTCCCGGCTCCCAAGCGGGAGCGGCCTCCGTTCGATCATGGGCTTTGCGTGCGCGCCCTCAAGCACGCCTCGGGTATTACCATGCAACAGGACAACAAACAGATCCCCGCGATCGAGCTGATCAATGTCAGCCGGCGCTTCGTCTCGCCGACCGGAAAATCACTGACCGCGCTGCGCGATTTCAACATGACGGTCGCCCGCGGTGAGTTCGTCGCCGTCGTCGGCCCCACCGGCTGCGGCAAATCGACGACGCTCAATCTCGTAACGGGCCTGGCACGCCCCTCCGCCGGCGAAGTCCGCCTGATGGGCGGGCCGATCACCGGCATCGATCCGCGGGTCGGCTTCGCCTTCCAGACCGACGCGTTGTTCCCCTGGAAGAACGTCATCGACAACGTCATGGCCGGGCCGCTGTTCCGCGGCAAGTCTCGCACCGAGGCAGAAAAGATGGCTCGCGGCTGGCTGGCGCGCGTCGGCCTGTCGAAGTTTCTCCACCACTATCCCCATCAGCTGTCGGGAGGCATGCGCAAGCGCGTCTCGCTGGCGCAGACCTTCATCAACGAACCGGAAATCCTGCTGATGGACGAGCCCTTCTCGGCGCTCGACGTGCAGACCCGCACCGTCATGCACGAGGAGCTCCTCAAGCTCTGGGCGGAGCGAAAGGCTTCTGTGGTCTTCGTAACCCATGATCTCGAAGAGGCCGTGGCGCTCGCCGACAAGGTTTATGTGCTCACAGCCGGCCCCGCCACGGTTAAGTCGGTCTACACGATCGATCTTCCCCGCCCGCGCGTCGTGTCGGAGATCCGCTACGAGCAGAACTTCATCGATTATTGCAAGACGATCTGGGAGGACCTCCGCGAAGAGGTCGAGACCAGCTACCGCCGCGCAAGCGAAGCGGCTTGAGAGGAGGATATCATGGCACATACCACTTTCGAGGCCGGTTCCGCCGCGCTGTTTCGCCCGGGCACATCAGATGCCGAGATCGAAGCCTCCGCGCTGAAGGCAATACGCCGGCGCAATACGCTCGTGCGTTTCTGGCAGATCGCCATCCTGGTCTTCGTGATCGGCATGTGGGAGCTCTCCTCCAACATGCAGTGGATCGATCCGTTCTTCTACTCAAGCCCGAGCGGCGTTCTTCAGCGTCTCTACGAATGGGCAACCGAGGGCACCACCGAAGGGTCGCTCTGGTATAATCTCTGGGTGACGATGGAGGAGGCGCTGATCGGCTTCTTCGCCGGCTCGATCACCGGCGTCTTCGTCGGCATCGGCCTCGGCCGCAACCGCTTCCTGTCGGACATCTTCTCCGTTTACATCAAGGCGATCAACTCGATCCCCCGCGTGGTGCTTGCCCCGATCTTCATCATGATCATGGGTCTCGGCCTGCCCTCCAAGGTCGCGCTTGCCTTCATCATGGTGTTCTTCGTCGTCTTCGCCAACGCCTTCCAGGGTGTGCGCGAGGCCGACCGCAACATGATCGCCAATGCCCGCATTCTCGGCGCCTCGGACTGGCAGGTGACCCGCACGGTGGTCATTCCCTCGGCGATGAGCTGGATCTTCGCCAGCCTGCACGTCTCCTTCGGCTTTGCGATCATCGGCGCGATCGTCGGCGAATTCGTCGGCGCGCGCTTCGGCATCGGTCAGCTTATCTCGATCGCCAAGGGCACGTTCGACGCGGCCGGCATGTTCGCGGCGATCCTGCTCGTCATGGTCGTCACGCTCGTTGCCGAATTCATCATGACGGTGATCGAGAACCGCCTGGCGAAATGGCGCCCGCAGCAGCACATGGATACGCAGTAATACGATCGACCTCCTCCCAAGGCAGATCGAAGAGAAGGCCGGGCATCATGCCCGGCCTTCTGCATTTGATGCGCTTCAGGTTCACGTGAGCGGAAGCCGCACGGTCACGACGAGGCCGCCGCCTTCAGCTTCGCCGAGCGAGACTGAACCGCCAGCGCCTTCGACGACTTCCCGGACGATCGCCAGCCCCAAGCCGCTGCCTTCCGCTTCGGTCCCCATGATCCGGTAAAATCGTTCGAAAACCTGTTCGCGCTCCCCGCTCGGAATACCTGGCCCGTTGTCTTCGACGGTTACGATGGCATGCCTATCGGCCTGCCCCACCGCAACAGTCACCCGTCCATTCGCCCGAGTATAGCGGATCGCGTTGTCGACGAGGTTGACCAGCATCTCCCGCAACATCGTCCCGTCGCCTTCGACGATGACGGGGCCGTCCGCTTCCAGACCGACGTCGATGTTGCGCCTCAACGCCTCTTCGGCATGCGCTTCCAAGATCTCGCGGGCGGCCTTGCTGAGGTCGGCCGCATCGCTGCGCGGGCGCCGGCTTCCGGGCTCGGCCCGTGACAAGGTCAGGAGCTGGCTGGCGAGGCGCGATATCTGCCGCGTGCTGGTGCGAAGGGCAAAAAGCGCCTCGTCGCGGCGGGCCGCATCGGCTTCGCGGGCCGCCACGCTTGCCTGGGTCGAAATCAGCGCCAGGGGCGTTCTCAGTTGATGGGCGGCATTCGATACGAACCGCCGCTGCGCGGCCATCTGGCTTTGGACACGCTCCATATAGTCGTTGAGCGCATGAACGAGCGGCTGCAGTTCGCTCTGCACCATCTCGGGCGGCAGCGGATCGAGACGGTTGCGGCCGCGCTGGCGCACGGCGTCCCGCAGTCGGAGAGCCGGGGCGAGGCCGCGTTGGAGCCCGAGGATGGTCACCAGGCTTGCAACGAAGACGAGCACGAACTGCTTGGAGAAGTCCGAAAGCCACAGCTGCCTTCGCATCGCGTACTGGCTGTTATGGGTCACGGCGACAGTGACCGAGATGGTGCCGTCATCAGGAAGACCGACGACGGGATGGTCGAGCATCATGACGCGCACATTGGCGCCATGGAATGCGCGATCCTCACCTGCCCGTTGGACAGTCGGCAACGGCAAATCGGGAAAGCCGCTCACCAGACTGCCCCAGGCGGTGATCACCTGATAGGAGACCCGGTCACCGAAACCCGTATCGAACATCTCGAGCGCTGCCGGCGGCACGTCCACCTGAACATTGCCGCCCTCGTCGACGCGGACGGCCTCGGCGATGACGCGGGCCGAGGCCAGAAGCGTTCGATCCGTCACCAGCTTCGCCGTCGCATCCGCCGTCCAGAAGCTGTCGTAAAGATTGAAGCCGATCGCGCCGAGAAGGGTCAGCAGTACCCAGCAGAGCAACTGTACTCTCAGGCTCCGGCTGAGCCGCGCAATCGTCGCGCCGGCCTTTATGACGATGCTATTCGACATGTCTGAGGAGATAACCGAGCCCGCGCAGCGTCGCGATTTGAACCGAGCTGCTTTCGAGCTTCTTTCTGAGCCGGTGGACGTAGATTTCGATGGCGCTCGGATCCGCCTCGTCGTCGAAACCGAACACGCTTTCGGAAAGAGCGGCTTTCGACACCGTGTTGCCCAGCTTCATGACGAGCTGTTCAAGAACGGCATATTCTCGCGGCGTCAGCTGCAGCAGCTCGTCCGCGACGAAAAACTGCCGCGTTCCGCCGGAAAAACGCAGGTTGCCGACGGTGATCTCGGACGATGCGCGATCCTGTCCGCGGCGCACCACCGCGCGGATTCTCGCTTCGAGCTCGGCAATTTCGAAGGGCTTGGCGAGATAGTCGTCGGCGCCACTATCGAGCCCCGCCACACGGCCGTCCAAGCTTGCATTCGCGGTCAGGATGATCACCGGAAGCTTGTTTCCCGACTGCCTTAGCCGCTTCAAAAGCGTCAATCCGTCAAGCTTGGGCAGCGCAAGGTCGAGGATCATCGCCGAATACTCGGCCACCTTGAGCATATGCTCGGCATCCTCGCCGTCATGGGCGATATCGATAGCATATTGCGCCTGCCGCAGGGCTTTGCCCAGCCAGGCCGCCAGATCCTTGTTGTCCTCCACCACAAGCAGTCTCATCCATCCCCCTTAGCACGGGCAGACGGTCTGGCGGAAGCGCGACACGGGTGGTTCTAGGCGTGCTCGGCCTCGCCCTCGACGGCAACGGCTGCGACGTTCCGGTCTCCGGCCATCGGCACCTCCGTTCCCCAGATTTCGATCTGCGTCAGCGCCGGAAAGGGCGAGCCGTCCTCCGCCTTGATCAGGCCGTGCAGCTCCACCCATTCGACGATGCAGGGTTCTATGGAAAAGCCTTGCGCAGCACCGGACTTCACCAGCGGAAAGGAGCAGCTCCCGCCGTTCGAGAAGGTGACGCTGGCTTTCTCCCACCAGGAATCATGCGGGAAGTCCGCCCGGAGGTAGAAGACGATCTCATCGATGCGGACGGGCCGGCCGAATTCCACCGTCAGCGCGGCTTCAGGATCTCGATTGATGCCCCAGCTGGTATAGGGCCAAAAGCCATGATCGTCGTTGGCCTTTTCGCCATCGATGGCGTTGCGCGCGGCAAAGACGGCCTCACCCCGGGTTTCGACATTCGCGCGCGCATGCGGAAACAGCGTCCGATTGGCGTGATCGTCCCAGGGGTTCAGGGCGAGATTACGCCGCTGGGCAATCTCGTCGGGCCGCGCGCTTCGGACCGAAAGCCGATGAATATCGCCCCTGAAGGCGTTCGGGTTATAGGGTTTACGCTTGTCGCCGAACGGCACGGCGAGGCAATAATCGCATCCCTTCATATAGACCGGGCCGGGTTGATTCGCGCTGTCCAGCGCCAGAAAGATATGTCCGGGTTCGGACGCCTCCACGACGACGCAGTCGCCCTCGCGATAGCTCTGCCGATAGACCAGAAACGTCTCGCCCTGCCCCGTGGCGCTTGCCAGCACGAAGCCATCGGCATCCATGATCTTCAGCGTCAATTCCATGCTCGCCCTCCTCAGGCTAGACGATCCGCAATCTCAGAAGCTTGCCGGCAAACGGCAGGCGCAGCCGGTAGAGCTTCTCGGGCCAGGCCGCTTTCAGCCTGATGTCATCAACGTCGATCTCGTCGATCTCGATCGACCCGGCGCCATCGACGGAAATGCTGCCGAGATCGGCGAGATTGATCCGGCCGGGGGCAACGGTCGGCGCCACACATGTCATCAGCGACAGGACGGCCGGCTTGCCGCCGTCATAGGTATCGACGATCTCGACATGGCGACCCCGTTTCAGGGAGACCGTGCGCCGATAGCTGCGCACATTCGCTTCCGGGGGATAGGCGCCTGATATATCGAGAGAGATGCGCGCCTCGCTGTCGCCGAAATCGAAATCGAAATCGACATCGCCGGCGCCGAAGGCTTCGCCGGCGGACTGCATGACGCCTTCGAAGGTCGGCAGATTGTGATAGGCCGATTGCATCGTCCATATTTCGTAACGCCGCGGCGAAAAGGTTTTTGCCGTGTAGGTCTCGACGCCGACGTCGATCAGGAAGGGTCGGCCGTTCTTGTAGAGCGTGAGGCTGCCGACATCGTTGTGATTGTGGCCTTCGCCGTTGTTGCCGGCCTTGACCGCGAGCGAAAATTGCCCGTCGCGGGCGATGAACAGGCCGATGCCGGGATAAAAGATATCCCGGCCGGATGCCGGCTGCGGTTCGGCGGCGGGGATCGTATGACCGACCAGCAGCTCCTGAACGCGGTACCAGAGGTTCCATTCGCCGGGCAGGTGCGGGGTCTCGGCTGCCGCCCGGTCGGCTGCGGCGAACGTCGCCAGCATCTCCGAACCAACAGACTTGCCGAACAGGTATTCCCGTAGGCTGCAAGGCTCGACCACCGCGGAGGAATCCGCGAAGTTGAAATAATGGCGGCCGGCAACATGCATGTTGGCGATGTATTCGGCCATATTGCGGATCTTCGGCTGCTGCCAGATCCCGTCGAACAGGCCGGGCGCCACGCTATCGAGCACGGTCAGCGCGCCGTTCAGGCAGAGTGCGGCATGGCGATAATAGACGACGCCCTCTTCGCAGGCCCCGTCCTCGGCATAATCCTTAAGGAATGCATCGAGACTGCCGAGCGCTTTTTCGACCACGGCGCGGCGTGTAGGCTTGTCGGTCTTCAGCGAGAAGGTGGTTAAAAGAACATTCTGGGTAATCCAGGCCGTCCAATTGTTCATCCGCTCCTCGCCGCTGCCCATCCACCAGAAATGCCGGCCGAGATAGGGTGTCAGGATGCGGGTCTCGATCTCGCGTTCCACACGCGCCGCAATCTCCGCGCTGATGCCGTCGAGCGCATCGCCGAGCAGGGCGACGATCGTCGCCAGAAGGGCTGCCGTTTCGGCCGCGAAGAGATCGACAACCGGCTGCGAAGTGTCGGGAAGCGGCAAACGCGGGCCGCCGCGCGCATAGGCATTATGCGCCGGAAGCTGCCAGCCGCTCTCCTCGGCAATCAGGAAGATGCCGTCGACGATCTTCGGCAGGAACCGCCCCCCCGCTTCCAAGAGTTCGGCTAGCACAAGATCATTGAGCATCCGCCGACGGGTGAAATAAAGCGCCTCGAAGTGCGAGCGGTTGCCGGTCAGCGTGTACTCCCGGTAATCGGAGGCCGTGATGAGAGGCCAGGCGCGCGCAAATGTGGCTTCGGCATCGCGCACGACCACATCCCGCGCAGTCTGCGGCACCGCGTTCCATCTCTCACGGTCGGAGTAGGTAGATCCCGGGGTGAAATCGCTGAGGACGTCCGGCAGCTTCTCTGAAATCTCGCTGAACATGTCCCTCCCCGCATTGGAAAAGCCTTGATGGCGGCATCGGCCTGATGCTCACCTATCATATGTTTTTGGCGCTCGCCATAAAATTTGTATGATCTATTTAGAACTTGTTTGACCAATACCGGAGATGTGCTATGTCCTTGGCAGGAGGAAGAACAGGCGGCGCCCGCCCGCCCAAACGGCTCTGGATTGAAGTTGGAGAATCCTGGAAGCCGCCAGCCGCAGAATGCCCGTCCAGGAGGAAGCATCGGTGTCCATATCGAATTCGGTCATCTCTAGGGATGGCGCCCCGGCCGTGGCCCGCCGGAAGGTCACCGTCCTGTCCAAGCGCCAGCGCAAGGTCCGCAATGCGCTCGTCGCCTATTCGTTCATCGCGCCGAACTTCCTCGGCTTCGCCGTCTTCACGCTCGGCCCGATCCTCTTCGCCTTCGCGCTTGCCTTCATGCATTGGGACGGCTCGAACGCGATCACCTTCGCAGGCCTCGACAACTTCTGGCGGCTCTTCGAGGACAAGGCCTTCATCGCGGCGTTCTGGAACACGATCATCTACACGGCCGCCTCGGTGCCGGCGACGCTCCTTTGCGCGCTCGGCCTCGCCGTTCTTCTCAACCAGAAGATCGTGGGACGGAATTTCTTCCGCACGGCAATGTTCTTCCCCTATGTCGCCTCGCTGGTCGCCGTCGCCGTCGTCTGGAACATGATCTTCAACCCCGAGATGGGGCCGGTGAACATGATCCTTTACACGCTCGGCCTTGACCCCAAGAACATGCCAGGATGGTCGGCCGACCGCCACTGGGCGATGGTGACGGTGATCCTCTTCGGCATCTGGAAGAACATGGGTTATTACATGGTCATCTACCTGGCCGGCCTGCAGGGCATCAATTCCGAACTCTATGAGGCTGCCGATCTCGACGGCGCCAATTCCTGGCAGAAGTTCATCCACGTCACCGTGCCGCAACTCGGGCCGACGACCTTTTTCGTCACCGTCATGCTGACGATCCAGTCCTTCAAGGTGTTCGATCAGATCTTCATGATCACCCAAGGTGGACCGGGCACTTCGACGCTGGTGCTGGTCTACCACATCTACAACGAGGCCTTCACCTCCTGGGATCTCGGTTATTCCAGCATGATTTCGCTGGTGCTGTTCTTCCTCGTGCTCGCGGTCACAATCTTCCAGTTCCGCCGCCAGAGGGAGGACGAAGCATGAGGATCGCCGGACGCAAGATCACCGTCAAAACGGTCCTCCTCTATGCGATCGTCATCACGGTGACGGTTGTCATGCTGATGCCCTTCGCCTGGATGCTCTCGGCATCGCTGAAGCTCAGCCGCGACGTCTTCGCCTTCCCGATTGAGTGGATACCGTCGCAGCCGCAATGGCAGAACTACGTCGACATCTGGACGAAGATCCCGCTTGCGCTCTTCATCTACAACACCTCGAAGCTGACGATCATCGTCACGCTGCTGCAGCTTCTGACCTCCAGCTTTGCCGCCTACGCCTTCGCCAAGCTGAATTTCCCCTACAAAAACACGCTGTTCCTCGGCTATATCGCCACCATCGCCATGCCCTGGCAGGTCTATATGGTGCCGCAATTCCTGCTGATGCGCGAGTTCGGCCTCAACAACACGCATCTGGCGCTGATCTGCCTGCAGGCCTTCACCGCCTTCGGCGTTTTCCTGATGCGGCAGTTCTACATGTCGATCCCGACCGAGCTTTGCGAGGCAGCCCGCATCGACGGCATGAACGAATACCAGATCTGGGCGCGCATCATGCTGCCGCTCTCCAAGCCGGCGCTCTCGACGCTGACGATCTTCACCTTCGTCAGCACATGGAACGATTTCCTCGGACCGATGATCTATCTGACCAAGACAGAGCTGAAGACCGTCCAGATCGGTCTGCGCATGTTCATCTCGCAATATTCGGCCGAGTACGGGCTGATAATGGCGGCCTCCGTCGTCGCCCTCGTTCCCGTTCTTATCGTCTTCCTCGCTCTGCAGCGCTTCTTTGTCGAGGGCATCGCCTCGACGGGACTGAAGGGGTAAATCCATGAATGCCGTTTCAACAGTCGCCCCGCAGCCGATCACAGACGCAGAGGTGAAGGTGGCCCTCGACCTTGCCGTCGAGCAGGTTAGGCGCAATCTTCCTCAGTTTACTTACGCTGCGCAGAACCATTCGAGCGTCAACAACTTCTATCCCGCGGTTGCCAACGACCAATGGACGGCCGGCTTCTGGCCGGGCGAGATGTGGCTCGCCTACGAGCATAGCAGCGATCCCATTTTCCGGCATGCCGCCCAGATCCAGGTTCAGTCCTTCCTGCATCGGATCGTCAACCGCATCGAGACCGATCATCACGATATGGGCTTTCTCTATTCGCCTTCCTGCATCGCCGGCTGGAAGCTCGTCGGGGACGAGGACGGCCGCAAGGCCGCGATCCTGGCCGCCGATCAGCTGATCGAGCGCTTTCAGCCGATCGGTCAATTCATTCAGGCCTGGGGCCGCAAGGGCAAGCCGGAGGAATACCGCTATATCATCGACTGCCTGCTGAACCTGCCACTACTCTATTGGGCCAGCAGTGAGACGGGTGATCCGAAATACCGCGAGATCGCGCTCATTCATGCCCGCACCACGCTTGCCAATTCGGTGCGGCCTGACGATTCCACCTATCACACTTTCTACCTGGACCCGGTCACCGGCGCGCCGGTGCGCGGCGCCACCAAACAAGGTCATCGGGACGACAGCTTCTGGGCGCGCGGACAGGCCTGGGCAATCTCCGGCATGGCGCTCTCCTACCGCTATGAGCGGATCGAGGAATATCGCCAGACCTTCGACCGGCTGCTCGCCTTTTATCTCAACCGGCTGCCGGCCGACATGGTGCCCTATTGGGATCTCGTCTTTTCCGACGGCGACGGCGAGCCGCGCGACAGCTCGTCCGCCTCGATCACCGCCTGCGGCCTGCTTGAGATGGCCGAGCTCGTCGATGCCGACACCGCCGAGCGCTATCGCGTGCTGGCGCGGCGCATGATGAAGAGCCTTGCCGATCACTATGCGGTCAAGGATCCCACCGTCTCCAACGGCCTGGTGCTGCACGCGACCTATTCGAAGAAATCGCCGTTCAACACCTGCCGCGGCGAGGGCGTCGATGAGTGCGTCTCCTGGGGAGATTATTATTACATGGAAGCTTTGACGCGCCTGTCGCGCCGCTGGTCTTCCTATTGGTGACCTCAGGAGAACCCGATGGCCAGCATTTCGCTTAAAGAGCTGAACAAATCCTACGGCGCGCTCACCGTCGTCCACGATATCGATCTGGAGATCGCCGACAAGGAATTCATCATCCTGGTCGGCCCCTCCGGCTGCGGCAAATCGACGACGCTCAGGATGATCGCCGGTCTTGAGGAGATCTCCGGCGGCGAACTCCGGATCGGCGGCGACGTCATGAACGACGTCCCCTCCAAGGACCGGGATATCGCCATGGTCTTCCAGAACTATGCGCTCTACCCGCATATGACCGTCTACAAGAACATGGCATTCGGCCTGCAGCTGCGCAAAGTGTCGCGCGATTTCATCGATAGACAGGTACAGGACGCGGCCAAGATCCTCGACATCACCCATCTCCTGAACCGCAAGCCGAAGGCGCTTTCGGGCGGGCAGCGCCAGCGCGTCGCGCTCGGCCGCGCCATGGTGCGCAACCCTGCCGTCTTCCTGCTCGACGAGCCGCTTTCCAACCTCGACGCCAAGCTGCGCGGCACGATGCGCTCGGAAATCACCAAGCTGCACAAGCGCCTCAACGCCACCTTCATCTACGTCACCCACGACCAGGTGGAAGCCATGACCATGGCCGACCGAATCGTCGTCATGAAGGACGGCCATATCCAGCAGGTCGACACGCCGCAGAACCTCTACGACCGCCCCGTCAACATGTTCGTCGCCGGCTTCATCGGCGCGCCGCAGATGAACATGCTGCCCTCGGTCATTGAACGCCGGGGTGACGGCTACGTGGCCGTCTTCGACGGCCGCGAGCTGCCGCTGCCCGATCATTTCGACAAGAGCAGGATCGCGCCCTATGAGGGCCGCGAACTGGTGCTCGGCATCCGCCCGGAGAACTTCCACGAACTGCCGCCGGCCGATATCCCGGCCGAGAATATGGCACCTGTGAAGGCGGTGGTGGAACTGGCCGAACCGATGGGCTCGGAAGTGCACCTGAACATGGTGGCCGGCGGACGCAATCTCATCGCCCGCCTGTCGCCGCGCTTCCGGCCCGACATCGGCGACGAGGCGACGCTTGTCGCCGACATGAGTAATGCGCAACTGTTCGACAAGGAAACGGAACGCTCGATTCTCTACTGAGCGCCTGGTGGAGACGGCCATGCAGTGGTTGCGGGACATGTGGACGAAGGAGGGGCCGGGCATTCCGAAGGATGCGCCTGCGAAGACCGGCCTTGCCCTGTTCGCAGACATCCTCGCCCGCGAATGGTGGGAGATGGTCAAGCTCAACATCCTGTTCATCCTCGCCTGCCTCCCCGTCGTAACGCTGCCGGCGGCAATCGTCGCCATGGCCCAGGTCTCGGTGGCCTTCGTCGAGGATCGCAACACCTATCTGCTCAGGGACTTCACTGAAGCATTCCTGCACTATTTCTGGCGCGCCACCGCCTGGGGTCTGGCGCTGACGGGCGGGCTGGCACTCGGTATCCATGCGATCCTCAGCTATGCAGCCGGTGCGCGTGACAACCTGATGCTCGCCGCGCCGCTGGCGGTCGCGCTTGTTGCCACCGCCTTCCTCGCGGTCACCGCTTGCCATCTCATCGTGCTGATGGTCATGCGCGATCTGCCGGCGTTGCGGCTCCTTCGCCTCGCCGCGCTCGCCTCCGTCGCCCGCCCGCTGCCGGCGCTTGCCGCGCTCGCCGTCAACGCCGCCCTGTGGCTGGCGCACATCCTCTTCTATCCGGTTTCCGTGTTCATGCCGGCGACCTTCAATTTTTCACTCGGAATGTTCGCCGTCGCATTCGGCGTCCATCGGGCGGCGGTCTTGGTTCTGGACCTACCAGAGGCAATGCGGCCGCACCGACACTTCAAAAATAACTGATCCAGAGACGATCCAGGGAAGGAGAACAGGAATGTATTGGGACAAATTCGGGAGGACGGTGAAACTTGCCGTGGCAGGTTTCACTCTGGCCGCGACGACGGCCGGCGCAGCGCTGGCTGAGGATGCCGTGACGCTGAAATGGGCTTTGTGGGACTGGGACAAGACCGCCTATTACAAGCCGCTGATCGAAGCCTACCAGGCCAAGCATCCGAATGTGAAGTTCGAGCCGATGGACCTCGGCTCGCAGGACTACCAGCAGATGATCTCGACGCAGCTGACCGGCGGCTCGAAAGACATCGACATCGTCACCATTAAGGACGTGCCGGGCTATACCAATCTAGTGCGCGCCGGCAACATCGCCGATCTCAGCGGCTTCGTGAAGGATCAGAAGATCGATCCGGCGCCCTATGGCGGCCTGATCGAGGCGCTGACCGTCGACGGCAAGATCTATTCGCTGCCGTTCCGCTCCGACTTCTGGATCGTCTATTACAACAAGGACATCTTCGACAAAGCCGGCGTCCCCTACCCCACCAACGACATGACCTGGGCGCAGTTCGACGCGACCGCCGAGAAGCTTGCCGGCGGCATGGGCACAAACAAGACCTATGGCGCGCTACTGCATACATGGCGCTCGACTGTCCAGTTGCCCGGCATCCTTGACGGAAAACACACGCTTGTCGACGGCGACTATGCCTTCCTGAAACCCTGGTACGAGCGCGCCCTCACCCTGCAGAAGGATGGCGCCATTCCCTCCTATGCCTTCCTGAAGACCTCGAACACGCATTATTCGGCGCTCTTCTTCAACGGCACGATCGGCATGCTGCCGATGGGCACCTGGTTCGTCGGCACCCAGATCACCAAGGTGAAATCGGGTGAATCAAAGAGCAAGAACTGGGGCATCGTGAAGTTCCCGCATCCCGATGGCGTGCCAGCCGGCACCACGGCTGCGCAGATCTCCGGGCTGGCGGTCAACGCCAATTCCACCCACAAGGATGCCGCCCTCGATTTCATCAAGTTCGTCACCGGCCCCGAGGGCGCGGCGGTGATCGCGGCGACAGGCACCTTCCCGGCGCTGAAGACGGCCGACGTCAGCGCAAAGATCGCCTCGACGCCTGGTTTCCCCGAAGATGCGGCCAGCAAGGAAGCGTTGATACCGTCGAAAACCTATCTGGAGATGGCGGTCAATCCGAACGCCGCCAAGATCGAGGTCGTCCTCAACCGCGCCCATGACGCCATCATGACCGACAACACCTCCGTCGACGACGGGCTCAAGGAAATGACCGAGGGCGTGAAAGCCATCAAGTAGCCCACGAGATATCGGCGGCCGCGGGTCTACATCGGCCCGTGGCCGAATCTGTTTTTACGAAATTCTGAGTTGACGATGATCTACGATCCCACCAAGGCCAACCCGCTTTCCGGCAACCCGCTGACGACACGCGACGATCTGGCCAAGGCCGTCATCGATCTCTTCAAGCCGCTCCTGCCCTATTTCTCCGAAGGCGGCGCCCGGGTGCGCCTGGGTGCTGCCGGCGCGATCTTCGACCGGGCGGCGGCGGATCTCGAAGGTTTTGCACGACCGCTCTGGGGCATCGTTCCCCTTGCCGCCGGCGGCGGCCATTTTCCGCATTGGGATCTCTATCGGCGCGGCCTGGCAAACGGCACCAATCCCGCCCACCCCGAATATTGGGGCGATCTCGCCGACCGCAACCAGCGGCTGGTCGAACTCGCCGCCGTCGGCTTCGCGCTGGCGCTCGTGCCCGAACATATCTGGGAGCCGCTTGCTGACAACGAGAAGAAGACGGTCTCTGCCTATCTTGTCGCCGCGCGGAACCTGGAATTCATCGACAACAACTGGAAATTCTTCCGCATCCTCATCGATCTCGGGCTGGAACGCGTCGGTGTTCCGTTCGACCACGGCAAAACTGTCGCCTATCTCGACGAGGCCGAGGCTTTCGATCTCGGCGAAGGCTGGTATCGCGACGGGCCGGTCAGGCGGGTCGATCATTACATTCCCTTCGCCATGCATTTCTATGGCCTGATCTATGCGGTGCTGGCGCGAGGCGACGAGGCGCGCAAGCAGCGCTTCCGCCATCGCGCCGAAATCTTCGCCCGGGATATCCGCCACTGGTTCGGCCCTGATGGCGCCGCCCTTGCTTTCGGCCGCAGCCAGACCTACCGTTTCGCCGCCGGCGGCTTCTGGGGCGCGCTTGCCTTTGCCGGCCTCGAGGCGCTGCCCTGGGCCGACATCAAGGGCTACTACATGCGCCATATCCGCTGGTGGTCGGCGCTGCCGATCGCCGACCGCGATGGCGTTCTCTCCATCGGCTACGGCTACCCGAACCTGCTGATGAGCGAGAGCTATAACTCTCCCGGCTCGCCCTATTGGGCGCTGAAATTCTTCCTGCCGCTCGCCCTTCCTCAGGATCACCCTTTCTGGGCGGCCGAAGAAGCGCCGCAGCCGGAATTCTCAGAGCCGGTGGCTTTGAAGCCGGCGGGCATGGTCGCCATGCATACGCCGGGAAATGTCGTCGTGCTCTCCTCCGGCCAGCAGCACGACAAGATGCGCGGCGCAAACGAGAAATATTCGAAATTCGTCTACTCCACCCGCTACGCCTTCAATATCGAAGCCGACGACCGCAATTTTGCCGCCGCGAGCTTCGACGGCACGCTCGGCCTCTCCGACGACGGCGTCCATTTCCGCATGCGGGAATCCCTCGAAGAGGCGTTGATATCGGGCGACCTGCTCTATTCGCGCTGGCGCCCCTGGAACGATGTCGCCATCGAGACCTGGCTCATTCCCGCAAACCCCTGGCACATCCGCATCCACCGCATAACCACGCCGCGTGCGCTCAGTACCATAGAAGGTGGTTTTGCGATCGAACGCGCCGATTTCAATGCCGATCGATCCGAACAGGCGGAAGGCCGGGCCGTCTGGTACGGGCAGACGGATGTCAGCGCCATCGTGGATCTGTCATCCGGTCCGAGGGCCGGGCATACGATGAGCCCGATCCCGAACACCAACCTCGTCCATGCCAAGACCCTGCTGCCGCAGTTGCGCGGCGAACTCGGCCCGGGAACCACCGTGCTCGTCACCGCGGCGATGGCCCTGCCCAGCCGCGAGAACTGGGCAGAGGCGCTCGGCAATCCGCCGGCCCGTCCGGATCTTGACGAGCTGGAGCGGCACTTCGGTGAGAACGGCGTGCGCGTGCCGGCCTTTGATCTTCAGTCTTAGCTCGGGATCGGGCGCCCTTCGGGGCCCATTGCAGCGGCACAATCATTCGCTGCGGGGAGTGGCGCGATGACGCTGTCCGCGCGCCAGCTCGACAAAACGGCGCTTGACTTCGTCGAACAGCGCCGGCGGCAGCGGGCCCAATAACCGCTCTCATTGTCGAGCGGCCGAGCGTCCGGCCCCGGCCAAACAAAGCGATTGCTTTCCGTCAGTACGATGCACGATCGCTCGTCATCCAGCCCAAGACGCCGTTTCGTGGCGGCCGTGATTTCAACCGCATCAGCCGGATCGAACGGTGGCGAATGGGTCACCGGCAGCACTCGCACGATCGGCACTTCATCGTCCAGCGCGGTGACGATCGCAAGCACCAGGGCCGAACGATCCTTGTCGCCCTCCTCTCGACCTTCGAGATGCTGCCAATGCCAGAGATAAGAATAGCGGAAAAACCAACCAACCTTCGGCTCAGTCGGAAGCATGCTTATTCATTAGTTCGGAATCCAAATGCTCAAGCCCCGGCCCCATCTGCGACGCTTCGATCGCCGCAAGCTCTTCATCGCCGAGGGTCGTCGTCAGGTCGACACGACGATCGCGTTTCGTGAAACGGAGATAGTCTTCATAGGCTATCAATACCGTCCGCGGCCGACCGTTCTTTGTAATAATCACCGGCTCACGTACAGCCGCATCCTGATAGGCACCAAAATTCTTGGACACGGCAGCGGCCGTGACTGTGGATGTCATTCGGATCACCTATTTTCCGTAATATACGGGATTTCCGGATTTTTTGAGTTGAGATCGGATGCCGACTGCTTTTCACACAGTGCGGCGACCGGTAGCGTCACCAAATTAGGGCGGCCACGTCGACTCCAAGTACGCCGTTTAGCTATGATGCGATCCGTTCAGTATCGTAAGTTTCAGCGATCTGCCGCGCCAATTCTGCCATTTGATCGTCCGGTATCTGCAGAACGCCATGCTCACCCATCAACGCATGGTATTGCTGCTTTTCAAGCGGCACGCCCGAAGGCAGGGGAACGACGTGAAAATGTAAATGGCTATTGGCTTGCTGACTGCCGAGTGAAAGCACATAAATTCGCTCGGCGTCGAACACCCTTTTGAGGGCGCGCGACAAGATGTGAACCTTCTCCTGCAATCGAAGATATTCGTCTGTCGATATGTCTCGCGCCAGATCCTCCCGGTGCTCCCTCGGACTGACAAGGCAATAACCAGGAAGCGTCGGATATTTGCTCAGGAAGATGATGGTCTCATCGTCCTCGAAAATGCGATGATGAAAGCAAGCGGGGTCGTTGTTGACCAAGCCGCAGATAAAGCATGGCTTTGTTTCACTGCCGCGCACATAGGCCTTGAGATCAAATGGTACGCGTTCGATCATTGCTGACCCTCTCGTGCGCGGCTTCGATTGTCGATGATACGTCGACCGATATTGCCATGGTATCCCAAAATCCGTCACGATCCTTCAGATTTGGCGAGTTCTATGTATTTATCTCGCGCGCCATTAATATTTCCGGATTACTTATAATAATCATACTGACCCTCTTAATTCATAGTTTAGCTCTCCTTAAATGCAATATTATTTAAGTGAAATCCAGCCTGCCCCAGTGGTATACTCCGACTTCATTTCGGAGTCATGGGAGGAGGATGCGATGCCTACCGTAATGGTCTGCCACAACGTCAAAGACACGAAACACTGGCTCGCCTCGCCTGTTCGCAAGCAGGTGCTGGAACCCGTCGGCGTCACGAATATTCGCACCTTTACAGACCCTCAAACGCCCAACCGCGTTGGTTTGGTGATGGAGGTCGCAGACATACAAAAGTTGATGGCCTTCATGCAGACTAAGACCGCGGCCGATGCGATGGCGAGTGACGGCGTCCTACCGGAGACCATGATGATCCTGGTTCAATCGTAACACACATCTCAACGGGACTTGGCAATGCAGCGCGGGCAACGCGGGAGGATGATATGACCACTCTATTCGTGAGGCACGAGGTCTCCGACTACGCCACATGGCGCAAGATATACGATGCGTTTGATCAGGTGCAAAAGGCCAATGGCGTTACGGCGCAAGCCGTCTACCGGGCCACTGACAATCCCAACGACATTACCGTCACGCACGAGTTCGCCACACTGGAAGCAGCTCAGGCCTTCGGCAAGCTCGAAGAGCTGAAGACGGCCATGCGCAACGGAGGCGTGCTCGGCACTCCGACCGTGTGGTTTGCCAATAAAACGTGAGATGGGGCAAACGACTGCAGCCGCTCTCGGCGCATGACTTGAAGTCGGGTCGTACGCGCTCTTCCGAGCGCTCCTATTGCCCGCTCCTCAGATCGCGCAGGAGATCCAGGCCGCGCTGGTATTTCTCCGTGTTCTTGCTGGCCTGTTCGGCCTGGCGAAGATTGTCATCGAGGTCGGCCTGCTTGACCGGCAGGGCCAGCGAGTTTGACGCCGCGCGTCTGACAAAGTCGTCGTCCGCCTCGTCGGGCCGCCGTGTCAAGGCATCCACCGCGGAGATGATCGCCGGCGGAAAGCCTTCCTCCCTCAGCCGGTCGAGCGTCCACCCGTTTCCCTTCTCGGCGACGTCATGAAGGTAGGCGACCGTTCGCGTCTCGTCGCCGGAAACGAGAAGGGCTACCCGCTGGCAGTGCTCGAAGTACGGCCGGTCGGTCTTATCAGCCTGCCCTTCATGCGCCTCGAGAGCGATTTGGATGGCGTGATCGAGATGCTGCATCCGATTAAGGCCCTTCAGTCTTCCTGATCTTCCGCTGGGAGGACGGCTTTTCGCCTGTGGTCATCTCGATATCGGGCACGGAAGTCAGGGCGGCCCGGCCAGGCTTTGGTAACGGCCGATCGAGATCACCGCTCTCACCGGCGCCTTGAAGCAGCGCTGCATCATCCCTGTCGTCTTCATCGAGCAGGTCCTGCAGGGTCTCATGCTCATCGTCGCCAGCCAGTTCATCGCAGGCTTGCAGCCAATGGCGCTGGTCCGCACCATCCGGGCGGCCCTCGGCCTCCCAGATTTCGTAGGCACGGCGGCGTATCTGCTCGTGCTTGTCTATAGCCATGATCTCCTCCAACACATTTCAATGAGCCGTTCAGGGCGTGTTGATGGTTGGAAGAAAATCCTCCACCTGTTTACGCTCATCTTTTGAAAGCGTCTTCACCCGTTCCGTCCAGAACCGTTCGGCCTCAGGCGGATCCCGATCCCATTGGCGGACTTCGGTGATATTGTCGTCAATCTTGGACCGCCGGCGCCCGCCGAGGCTGAGATATTCCTTCGCGAGCCTCAGGCTTGGAGTTTCGGTGTTGCTGTCGCCGTCTATCGCAGCGCTTACATTGCTGCGGACATTCTCCAATGTCCTTCGGCGATCCTTCTCGGCATCTCGCGTGTCGGCGGAGCGCGCGTCGTCTGTACCGCTTTCCGGCGGTACAACGGATCTGGACGTCATAGCGCTCCTCCTTCCATTCATGCAAAGGATGTTGTGATCCGATAACCCTCGCGGGTAGCGAGAGTTCCCGCCTGAGGCAATGATTTGAACGGAGGATTAGGCCGGAGCACCGGCCGGCCGTCAATGGACGGCCATGCTCACCATGCGATAGGGGTGCACGGCCTCGAACTGCGAGATCATCGCCGTTGCCTGCAGCAGCACGCGCTCGGCATTCTCAGGATCGTCGCGGGCGAGTTCGTCAGCGTTGACGCGGATCGCTTCGGCCATGTTGTTGGAAATTTCTGCAAACTGCATATTGCCCTCGACAAGGGCCTCACGTGCCGTGTCTTCCAGCGTACGAGCGATGTCGACGAAGATTTCCTCGCGTTCCTCGATGCTGAGGTCCTTGATGATATTGGTCATCTCTTCCATATCGCGCACTCCCAAAAGACGTGAGAACCGTCGTCTTTAGTTCGAACGCCGGAGTGGCGCTTCTGTTCCCTGGAGGGCGATGCCGGCACCTCGGCACCGGCATCGTTTGCCGCCCGATCGAGGCGTTGGATTGCCGACAGTCCGGAGCGGCAAGTTCAGCCATCATCGGCAAGTCTGCAGATTGCCCGTCTACTGCCCAGGGAATTTGACCATCGTGCCGCCGCCGGTCGCCTGATCCGTCGGGAAGACTTCGATCCGGGCTACGTCGACGAAGATGGGAAGCTCGATGGCATTGGCGATGATAGTGGCGATGTGGGAGGACTGTATCGGACGGTAGCCGTCGTAGAGCAGGGTCCGAGCCTGATTGCCCGCCATTGCGGTGCGATAAAGGTCCGTCTGGACGCGACCCGGCACCACCTCCGTCACGCGAACCGAGCTTCCGAGCAGATCGCAGCGGAGATTGTCGCAAAACAGGCTGAGCCCGGCCTTCGACGGGCCGTAGGCCGCCATGTTCGGATAAGGCGCCTGGCCGCCGCTCGAACCGATATAGATGAGATGGCCACGCTTTCGCTCGACCATGGCAGGCAGGAACGCGCGGGTCAGATGCATCGGCGCTTTGAGATTGGTATCGATCATGGCGTCGATCTCGGAGGGTTCGATCTCGCTGAATGTCGCCCGCGTCGAGAGAATGCCGGCATTGTTGACCAGGATGTCGACATCAACGCCATCAAGCTGCCGCACGATTTCAGCGGTGTCGCGGACATCGGCCCGGATCGGCTTGGCTCCGCTCTCCGCGGCCAATTCATCGAGCGCCTCGGCGTTTCGGCCGACGGCATAAACCGTCAGCCCCATGTCGCGCAGCCTGCCGACGGTGGCGCGGCCGATGCCGCTCGTCGCACCCGTGACGACGGCGACCCGATAGGCCAGCGGCTCAGACATAGATGTAGCCTCCGCTGACGACGACGTTTTCGCCGGTGGCATAGGTGTTGCGGCTCGACGCCATCATGACAATCCATTCCGCCATCTCGACGGGCTCGGCCGCACGGCCGAGCGCACTGGCCTTGGCCAGTTCCGGCAGGAATCCCAGTTCCCTCGCCCGGTCCGTTGCAAAACCGGCGGGTGCGACGGAATTGACAAGGATCTGATCCTTGGCGCATTCCTGGGCAAAAGATTTCGTCAGGCTGACGACGGCAGCCTTGGTTGCGGCATAATGGGCGTTTTGGGGGTGGGCCTTGAAAGCATCGACCGAGGTCACGTTGACGATCCGCCCCGTCACCGCGGGCGCGTTCACATGCTGGCGCATATGCAGGACGGCAGCGACCATCATATGATAGGTACCCTTGACGTTGATCGCATTTTCGAGATCCCACTCCTCATCGGTGATCTCAAGGATAGGCCGGCGGGGATAGATGGCGGCGCTGTTGACGAGCACATGGATCCGGCCGAGCGTGCCGGCGATCTCGTTAAACCCGCGATGCGCCGTTTCCGACTTGGAAATATCGGCAACGGCCGTTGCGACCTCGGCGCCCAGCGCGCGCAGCGCCGCAGCCGACGAAGCAAGCAGTTCCTCGTTGCGATCGATGAGCCCAATCCTGGTGGCCCCATGCGAGATCATGAGCTTCGCCGTCGTCAATCCGAGCCCGGAAGCGCCGCCGACGATGATTGCGGTCTGGTTCTTCAAAGTTCCACCTCGTTGTTTGGCGCTGCGCCATCATTGTATGTTATCACTTATATGCTAAGCTTGGTAAAGCTCAAGTGCATTCTGAAGGTTTCGAAATGATTCCACGCCTCCAGCCGAAGGTTTCAATCCCCCTGCCCCCCGCAGGTTTCTTCCAGCGGCTTATCGAGGCGGGGTTTTCCGGCGATATCGAAACCGGCGTGGCAAGCCGAACCGTGTTTTCGACCGACAATTCCATCTACCAGGTCGAACCGACCGGCATCCTTTTTCCGCGGGCCGTCGAAGACCTGCAGGTCGTGGCGGCCGTGCTATCGGAACCCGCCTTCCGAGGGATCAGCCTCGCGCCGCGCGGCGGCGGCACCGGCACCAACGGTCAATCGCTGACATCGGGCATTGTGCTGGACTGTTCGCGGCACATGACGTCCGTTCTCGAGATCGATCCCGTCCGAAGGATTGCGCGCGTCCAGGCGGGCGTCGTCAAGGATCAGTTGAACCGGGCATTGAAGCCCCATGGCCTCTTTTTCGCTCCCGAACTCTCCACCTCCAACCGCGCCACCATCGGCGGCATGATCTCCACCGACGCCTGCGGCCAGGGTTCCTGCCTCTACGGCAAGACCAGCAACCACGTCCTCGGATTGCGCATCGTTCTTACGGACGGGTCCGACTTTTGGTCGCGCCCGCTCGACGCGGAAGCGTTCGAGGAGATCGCCGCGCGAGAGAGCCGCGTCGGCAAGATCCACAGGGCGGTTGAACGGATCGCCCGGGAAAAACACGAGCGGATCGCCGAAATCTTCCCGAAGCTCAACCGCTATATGACCGGCTACGACCTCGCCCATGTCAGGCGCGGCGACGGACACTTCGACCTCAATGCCATACTCTGCGGCTCGGAGGGAACGCTGGCGATGATCGCCGAAGCCGAGCTTAACCTCCTGCCGATTCCCGCCCATGCGGCGCTGATCAACATCCGCTACGGCGACTTCAACACCGCCTTGGAGGATGCCCGCAACCTCGTGGCGCTGAATGTCGCCTCGGTGGAAACGGTCGACGAGAAAGTTCTCGGCCTCGCGAAAGGCGACATCGTCTGGACCGGCATTGCGCGCTTCTTTCCCGACGATCCGGACAGCACGACGAACGGCATCAATATTGCCGAAGTGCTCGCCGACGATGAAGAGGAACTCGAACGCCAGCTTGCGGAGGTGACCGCCGCGCTCGACACGGGCGCGAATGCCCGCCATGCCGGTTATACGATCGCCCGGGGTCATGCCGATGTCGAGGCGATCTGGTCAATGCGCAAGCGCGCGGTCGGCCTGCTCGGCAACGTGGAAGGGCCGGTCAGACCCGTCGCTTTCGTCGAGGATACGGCCGTGCCGCCGGAGAATCTGGCGGCCTATATTCGCGAATTCCGCGCACTTCTCGATGGCGCCGGCCTTTCCTACGGCATGTTCGGCCATGTCGATGCCGGCGTCCTGCACGTGCGGCCGGCGCTCGACCTGACCCGCGCTGATCACGTCCGGCTGGTTCGGGAAGTCAGCGACGCCGTCGTGGCGCTCACCCGCAAATATGGCGGCGTGCTCTGGGGAGAGCATGGCAAGGGCGTACGTTCGGAATATGTGCCGGAATTTTTCGGCGATCTTTATCCCAGCCTGCAGGAGATCAAGCGGGCTTTCGATCCCGAGAATCGGCTCAATCCTGGCAAGATCGCGACCCCTTCCGCGGAGGGACTGACGAAGATCGACGATGTTCCGTTGCGCGGAGGCATCGATCGCATCATCGGCAACGAGATCCGCTCCACCTTCGACAACGCCGCCTATTGCAACGGCAACGGCGCCTGCTTCGATTTCGACGAAACGAACCCGATGTGCCCCTCTTACAAGGCGACGCGCGACCGGCGCTTTTCGCCCAAGGGCCGCGCCGCGCTGATGCGGGAATGGCTGAGGCTGCTGGCCGAGAAGGGCATCGACCCCCGCCAGGAGGCGCCGCGCCTGCGGCGGAGCATTCCGTTCGCCAGCCTCGCGCGGCGCGCCTTCAATTCGCTGAACCCGGCAAATCGCGATGACTTTTCCCACGAGGTGCGCGCGGCGATGGACACGTGCCTAGCCTGCAAGGCCTGCGCGGGGCAGTGTCCGGTGAAGGTGAGCGTGCCGGCCTTCCGCTCGAAATTCCTCGAACTCTATTACGGACGCTACCTCCGCCCGCTGAAGGATCCGCTGGTCGCGGCGATCGAAACCACCCTGCCGCTCGTCCGGCGCATCCGGCCCGCCTATAATCTGGTCGTAGGCACGCGCGCCGGCAGGACGATGATGCGTGTCGCCGGGCTGACCTCCCTGCCGCATCTGCCGCGAATCTCGCTCGCCAGGGAAGCCGCCCGCCTCGGCGTGCCGCTTGCGACCGCTCAAACGATCGAAGCTCTGCCGCCGCAAGAACGGCAGCGCAGCGTCGTCTTCGTCGCCGACGCCTTCACCGCCTATTTCGATCCTGACGTTGCGCTTGCCGCAATCGGGCTCGCCAGGGAAATCGGGCTCACGCCGTTCCTTGCAGCCTCCCACACCAATGGCAAAGCCCTGCATGTTCATGGCTATCTCGGACGCTTCGAGGCGGCGGCCAAGCGGACGGCCCGCTATCTCGAGCGACTGGATGAAACAGGCGTGGCGCTCGTCGGGCTCGATCCATCGATGACGCTCGCCTTTCGCAGCGAATATAAGGGGATATCGAAGGCGAATGTCCTGCTGCCGCAGGAATGGCTGGTCGCCAACCTCGATCGGCTCGCCGCCTCGCCTTCCGCTGCCGAAGGCAAAAGCTTCCGCTTGATGGCCCATTGCACCGAGCGCACCAATGCGCCCGCCTCCGTCGCACAATGGCAGAAAATATTCGAAAGCCTCGGCATCGACCTTCAGGCGGCACAAACCGGCTGTTGCGGCATGGCCGGCACCTTCGGCCACGAGGCCCGCAACCGGCCGATCTCCGAACGTCTCTACGCAATGAGCTGGAAGCCCGAGCTTGATGCGGCCGGTGAAGCCTATATCCTCATGGCGACAGGATATTCGTGCCGCTCCCAGGTAAAGGAAATCGACGGCAAGCGTATCCCGCATCCGTTTCAGGTCATCAACCGGATAATTTCCGAAAAGCCGGACATCTCGTGATCATATGTGGCATGACATGTGATATGTGCTAAATTCGATCGTGGAAACCGGAGCACACAAGTGTCAATCATCACGCAACGAGGCAATCTCGCGGAAATCGTCGTTGCGAAGCTGATGGAGCGCATCGACTCCGGCCTTTATGCGCCCGGCGAGAAAATTCCGTCAAGTGCCCAGCTATGCGAGGAATTCGGCGTTTCCCGAACCGTCATTCGCGAGGCGCTCACCTCGCTCAAGGTCGGCGGCAGGGTGACCGCGCGCCAGGGCGCCGGCGTCTATGTTTCCGACAAGGATGCCAAGACTCTCAATTTCGAGATCAGCCGCATCGAGGATATTCGCTCGGCGATGCAAATCCTGGAATTGCGGCTCGGCGTCGAGATCCAGTCCGTCGCGCTTGCAGCCGCGAGGCGTACGCCAGAGGCGCTTGCCGAGATCGCCCGGGCCTACGACGCCCTCGAAAACCTGGTCACCGATGATGCCGTCGTCGAGGCGCGCGCCGATTACGAATTCCACCTTGCGATCGCCCGTGCCACCCGCAATCCGCATTTTCCGAGTTTTCTGGAAGCGGTGATGGAGAGCATCAATTTCGATCTCGTGCTCAAGCATCGGCAATCGGCGCGCGGCTACAGCGGTTATCTGAAGAAGATAAACAAGGAACATGCCGCCATTCTGGCCGCGATCACCCAGGGTGACGTCAAGGCCGCGAAGAACGCGCTGATCACCCACCTGGAAGAAAGCTTGCATCGTTACCGCACGATGCTCGACGAGCCGGCGAGCATCGACGCGGAAGATTGAAGCGCGCCGCCTGGCTTTCAGGCGGCGCATTCCCGATCATTTTCCCTGAGCAATCGCCTGCTGGCGAATCTGCGTCAGGCTCATTTTCGGCGTCAGCGCTTCCGGGTCGATTCGGATTTCGATGAGGCCGGGCTTGCCCGATGCCTCGCAGCGTTCGAAAGCGCCGGCGAAGTCCTCCGTCTTCTCCACGGTCTCGCCATGCAGGCCGTAGGACCGCGCCAGCGCGGCAAAATCCGGGTTCGTCAGGCGGGTGCCGGAAACACGGCCGGGATAGCTGCGCTCCTGATGCATGCGGATCGTTCCGTACATGCCGTTGTTGATGACGAGGAAGATCGCCCGGGCGTCATATTGCATCGCCGTTGCGAGTTCCTGGCCGTTCATCAGGAAACATCCGTCGCCGGCAAAGGCAACCACCGTGCGCGAGGGATCGGTGATCTTGGCGGCGACCGCCGCCGGCACGCCATAACCCATGGAGCCGTTGGTCGGCCCGAGCTGGGTGCGGAACGAGCGATACTGATAGAAACGATGCGCCCAGGCGGAATAGTTGCCGGCGCCGGTGGTCAGGATGGCATCGGGTTTGAGATGGCCGCGAAGCCATTCCATGATGTCGCCCATCTGCACCGGACCTGGCACCTCGGGATGCTTGAGGTTTTCGAGGTAGTCGGTATGGGCAGTCCTGGTCCAATCCGTCCATACCGGTGCGACAGGCGGCTTCAGCTTTGCCGCCTGCGACAGGAAACCGGCGACGCTGGCATTGATCGGCAGGCTTGCGTGATAGACCCGCCCGAGTTCTTCGGCGCCCGGATGGATGTGAACGAGTGACTGCCTCGGAACGGGAATGTCGATCAGCGTATAAGCGCCTGTCGTCATCTCCCCGAGACGGGCGCCGATCGATATCAGCAGATCGCAATCCTTGACGTGCCTGATCAGCTTCGGCCCTGCGGCAAGGCCGAGGTCGCCAGCATAGTTTTCGTGGCGGTTGTCGAACAGGTCCTGACAGCGGAAGGACGCGGCGATCGGCAGGCTGAAGGCCTCGGAAAAGGCCTTGAGGTCATCCACGGCCTGCTGCGTCCAGCCGCCGCCGCCGACGACGGTCATCGGGCGCTTGGCCTGCGAGAGAAGACCGAGCAGTTCCTCCAACTGCTGTTCGCCGGCAAAGGCTTCGACCTTTTTGTGGGGCGGCGTGTCGGCGACATCAACCATATCGGTCAGCATATCCTCGGGAAGCGCGACGACCACCGGCCCCGGCCGACCGTTGACGGCGCGGTGGAAAGCCTGGCTGATGAGCTCGGGAATCCGGGCGGCGTCCTCGATCTCGACCACCCATTTCGCCATCTGGCCGAACATCCGGCGATAATCGATCTCCTGGAAGGCTTCGCGCTCCATCTGGTCGCGCGCCACCTGGCCGATGAACAGGATCATCGGCGTCGAATCCTGGAAAGCCGTATGCACGCCGATAGACGCATTCGTGGCGCCCGGCCCGCGGGTCACGAAGCAGATGCCGGGCTTGCCGGTCATCTTGCCGTAGGCTTCCGCCATATAGGCAGCCCCGCCCTCCTGCCGGCAGATGATGAATTCGATGGCCTCTTCTAGGTCGTGGAAGGCGTCGAGGGCGGCAAGATAGCTTTCACCCGGCACGCCGAACACACGATCGACGCCGTGGATGCGCAAGGCATCGACGAGCACCTGGCCGCCGCTGCGCTTTGATGTTTCGTTTCTCATCGGGTTCCCTCTCCTGTTCGTTAGATGACGGCGTCTTCGAGGAAGGGCCGGTTCACCGTCACCCGCTCATAGCCGAATGGCGAAAGATCGAGGGTCTTGAAGCCGCCATAGGCGATCAGCTCCGAGAGACCCCGGCCCATCGCCGGCGACTGCTGCAGGCCGTGGCCTGAGAAGCCGTTTGCAAAGAGGAAATTTCCGACTTCCGTATGCGGCCCGAGGACGACATTGTGGTCGAGGGTGCAGTAGTCGTAATGGCCGGCCCAGGAGTTGACGACCTTGATCGCTTCGAAGGCCGGAACCCGGTTCGCCAGGATCGGCCAGATTTCCTCGTCGAATTCGTCATGCATGACGTCGAAATCGTTCGGGTCCACTTCCGGATCGTGTTTGGGATAGGTGCCCATCAGATAGAATTTGCCTTCCGGCCGGAAGAAAACACCCGTGGGGTCGATCGTCAGGCCGACTTTTCCCTCGAGCGGCGTGCGGCAATCGACGACGAACAGCGAGCGCCGCCGCGGCTCGATGGGAACGTCGAGACCGGCCATCCGCGCAACCTTCTTGCCGTTGGTGCCTGAGGTATTGACCATCGTGCCGCATGCGATCGTCTGACCGCTCTTCGTCGATACGGATACGACGCGGTCTCCCTCTCTGTTGACGGAGACGACCTCGTCTTCGATGTATTCGACCCCGAGCGAGCGAGCCTTCTTGCGAAAGCCCTGCAGCAGGCCGACACTGTCGAACCAGCCCTCGCCACGCTCACCGGTGCTGCCGAGCGTCAGCCCTTCGAGATTGAGCCAGGGAAACCGCCGGCGGAGGCCGTCAGGATCGAGAAGCGTCACCTCGGCGCCGCAGGAAAGCTGGGTCTCGTGATTGCGTCTCAAGACCTGATCGCCACGCTCGTCCTCGGCAAGGAACAGGTAACCGGCCTCGTGAAAGCCGATCTCCGGCGTGTCGTCATCGATGGCGACGTTTTCCTTGAAGTTGCGGATGAACTCCGTGCCGAATTGCGAGACCTTGACGTTGATTGCATTGGAGAACTGGTGGCGGATGGAACTGGAGGAAAGCGCGGTGGCCGAACGCTGATAGGTCCAGTCCTTCTCGATCACCAGGACCGAGCCCTTGAAGTCGGGATTGGTCGCGAGGAAGTAGGCGGCCGAACTGCCGACTACCGCGCCGCCGACGATCACCACGTCATAGGATGACTTGGATGCTTGCATCGGCGTCTCACTTCTTCTCGTCTTCGAAATGGCCGGCGGCGGCAAAGCTGCCGCCCTGGAAGCGCACGGCCGGATCGTTGGGATCGCCCTGCCGTGTCTTCGCGAAGACCTTTTCTTCGTAGTCGTCGGCGCTGTCTTCCGGCTTGTAACCGAGGGAAGCCGCCGTGCGGTTGTCCCAGAAAGCCCGGCTGTTGTCGGACATGCCATAGGCGACCATGAAGCCGACGCGTTCGGCCGACAGGCTCTTTTCGACGAGCTGGCGGCAATCGCGATAGGAGAGCCAGGTGATGAGATGGCGCCGGTCCGTCGGCTCCGGGAAGGAGGAGCCGATGCGCAGACTGACCGTCTCGATGCCGAACTTGTCGAAATAATAGCGGCCGAGGTTTTCGACGAAGGTCTTCGACACGCCGTAGAGGCTGTCGGGGCGGGTCGGCGCATTGCCGTCGATCGTCTCGGTGCGCTCGTAAAAACCGATAGCGTGAACGGAGCTGGCATAGACGATACGCTTGACGCCGTGCTGCCGGGCCGCCTCATAAATGTTGTAGCTGCCGACGATATTGGCGTTGAGAATGGTGTTCCAGGACGCTTCCAGCCCCTGGCCGCCCATATGGATGATGGCGTCGCAGCCCTCCACCGCTTTCGAGACGGCGTCGAAATCGGAAAGATCAGCCGGAACATCCTCCTCGTGCGGAGCAAGGTTTTCGCAGGGTTTGCGCGCCGACAGCCTGACGATCTTGCCGAGCCTTGTTCCGGATTCGCGCAGCTGGGTTCCGAGAGCGCCAGCCGCGCCGGTCAGAAGCGTGCGCTGATAATCGGTCATAATATTTTCCCCTTAGCGAAGTCTGGCCAGCGCATCGGCGGTGCGCTCGATGGCAATGGCGAGATTTTCGCGCGATGTTGCGAACGAAAGGCGGATATAGGGCTCGACGCCGAAAGCGGCACCGGGGACGGTGGCGACCTTCCCCTCTTTCAGGAGATAGGAGGCCAGTTCCGTATCGTTGGAAATCCGGGTGCCGTCAGGCGCCGTCCTGCCGATATAGCCGGCGCATTTGGGGAAGAGGTAGAAGGCGCCTTCGGGCGCCCGCACTTCGAGGCCCGGTATCGCGGCGAAACCCTTGGCGACAAGTTGGCCGCGCGCCTTATATTCAGCGATCGCCGTCGTGACGAAGTCTTGAGGGCCGTCGAGGGCGGCAGCGGCCGCGACCTGGGTGATGGAGGACGGGCAGGTCGTGCTCTGCGACTGGAGCTTGTTCAAGGTCTTGGTCAATTGCTTCGGACCAGCCGCATAGCCGAGGCGCCATCCCGTCATCGCAAAGGCTTTCGAGACGCCGTTGATGATCAGCGTGCGCTCTTTCAGCTCCGGGCAGGCGACGGCGAAGGAGGTAAACGGCACGTCGGCGCAGACGATATGCTCGTAGATCTCGTCCGACATGATGGCGACATGGGGATGGCGCGCCAGCACCGCGCCGAGCGCCCTCAACTCGTCCGCCGTGTAGATCGCGCCCGTCGGGTTCGATGGCGAGTTGAACAGGAACCAGCGCGTCCTTGGCGTAATCGCCGCTTCGAGGCGTTCCGGCGTGATCTTGAAGGCATCCTCGACGCCGCAGGCAACGACCTTCGGCACGCCGCCATGCAGGATGACGATGTCGGTGTAGGAGACCCAGTAAGGCGCCGGCACGACCACTTCGTCGCCGGGCTCCAAGGTGGCGAGGAAAGCGTTGAAGAGGATCTGCTTGGCGCCGTTGCCGATGGAGATTTCGTCCATGGCATAGTCGAGGCCGTTTTCGCGCTTGAACTTGGCGACGATTGCCTGGCGCAGTTCTGGCAGGCCGTCCGGCGCCGTATAGCGCGTGATGCCGTGCTTCATCGCCTCGATCGCAGCTTCGACGATGTGAGCGGGCGTATCGAAATCGGGCTCGCCGAGCGACAGGTCGATGACATGCTCTCCCTTGGCCCGCATTGCCTTGGCGGCCATGGAGACCGCCATGGAGGGCGAGGACTTGATCGTTGCGACACGCGTGCTTTCGAATGCAATCATATTCATGCCTTGTCTCCCTGGCTCCGGCTCCGGCCGTAAGCGCCAGCCTGTTCTTCTGTAATGTATCCATGCCTGAGATCGTGTTCGACCGCCTCGCTCGGGCGGGCGGCCGGATCGCCGTAACCGCCGCCGCCCGGAAGCGACAGAACGAGGCGGCGGCCTTCCGGCACGAATTGCAGCCCCTTGCCCTTGAGAACCGTGCCGTCATCGAGCGCAACGGCGCCGGCCGCGCCGTCCAATCCGCCATCACGGCCGCGCGCGGGATGGCCGAGCCTGTCGAACATGGCGGAGAAGCGGAAGGTGAAGCCTTCGGCCGCCTCGATTTCGATCATCTGGCCGAGACCGCCGCGTTGCGCGCCGGCACCACCCGACCCCTCCCGCAACTCCTTGCGCCAGACGATGACCGGGCCGACATTCTCCGTCGCCTCGATCGGCATCGTGTGCACGCCGCTCGGAAAGGCGGTGGCGTTCAAGCCGTCGAGGGAGGCGCGCGCACCAGTGCCGCCGGAATTGAACATCAGGATTTCCGCGCCCTTGCCGCCGATCTGGTCGGAAAGCGGGCGCACGCTCATATGCAGATTCCAGAGCGCGCTCGCACCTTCGGCCGGCACCTGGCCCGGGAGCGCCTGATGCAGCGCGCCCAAAACGAGATCCGGCACGAAATGGCCGAGGACGTGGCGCACCGCGACCGGCGCCGGCCGCTTGGCGTTGAGGATGCAGCCTTCAGGCGCCACCACGTCGAAGGGGGCGAGAGAGGCCGCATTGTTCGGAATCTCAGGCGCCACAACGCATTTGATGCCGTAGCAGGCATAGGCCTTGGCATAGACGAGCGGCACGTTGATGCCGAACTTGCTCATGCCGGAGGTGCCGTCGAAATCGACGACGATGCCCTCGGGACCGATGCTGAGCCTGGCTGCCAGATGCACCGGCTCGTCATAGCCGTCGAGATCGAGGCTGTAGCTCCAGGCGCCATGCGGAAGATTCCTCAGCCGCTCCAGCGTCGCCTCGCGGCTGTGCTTGAGGATGAAGCCGCCGATCGTCGACAGATCGGGGAGATTGAATTCCGTCAGCATATCGGCGAGCCGGCGATGACCCGTCTCGTTGCAGGCGGCGAGCGCATAGAAATCGCCGACAACCTTGTCGCTTTCGCGCACATTGTTGCGGACGATATGGATCAGCGTCCGGTTCAATTCGCCACGCTCGAAGAACTTCATGATCGGGATGAAGATGCCTTCTTCATAGACCTCGCGCGCATCCGGGCCGAAGCCTCGGCCGCCGACGTCGACGACATGGGCGGTCGAGGCGAAATACCCCACCAGCTTGCCGTGATGGAAGGAGGGGGTGACGACGGTGATGTCGTGCAGGTGACCCGTCCCCTTCCACGGATCGTTGGTGATGTAGACGTCGCCTTCGAAGATATTCTCCGGCCCGATATCGGCAATGAAATGCGCGACGGATTCCGCCATCGCATTGACGTGGCCGGGCGTACCGGTCACCGCCTGCGCCAGCATGCGGCCGTCGAGGTCGAAAACGCCGGCCGACAGATCGCCCGCCTCGCGGACGGAGGTGGAGAAGGCCGTGCGGATCAGCGTCTGCGCCTGCTCCTCGACGACGGAAATCAGCCGGTTCCACATGACCTGCATATGGATATCGATCATGGATTTGTTCATGTGACGATCCTCAGATCCGGGTTACGAGCAGGCAGCCGTCGTGCTGGACGATGGCCTTGAAGGAGGCGGTAAGGACCGCCGATGTCTCGCGCTCGACGATGACGGCGGGACCCTTGACGACGTCGCCCGGCCTCAGCGTGGTCCGCTCGTGAATGCCGGCTTCGAGATAGGCGCCCTGCGAGGCCTCGAACAGGCGGCGGGTCTTGACCGGCGGCACGACACCGCCTTCGGCGACGGAAGGGATGCGCTCGACCGGCGGCAGCGGCGAACTCGCCTTGACCGACCAACTGACGATCTCGATATCCAAACCTTCGATGGCACGACCGAAGAAGCGCTCATATTCACGCTCGAACGCGGCTGCGATCGCTTCAGCGCTCGTTGAATCGAAGTTGTCGTCAGCAAGCGGCACCGGAATGTCCCAGCCCTGCCCGGCATAGCGCATGAAGAGCGTGCGTTCGATGACCGGAGCCCCGGCGTCGAGACCGCCTTCGACGAAGCCGAGCGCTTCAGCCTTCATGGTTTCCAGCAGCCGGTTGGCCTCGGCATATTCGAAATGCGACAGGTTGAAGACGGCGCTGCGGACCGATTCATAGCCGAACGGCGCCTTGAGGAAGCCGATCGCTGAACCGACGCCGGCGCCGGGTGGCACGAGGAAGGTCGAGATCCCCATCTTTTCGCAGAGCCGCGCGGCATGCAGCGGGCCTGCGCCGCCGAAGGTGATCATGGTGAAATCGGAAATGTTCTTTCCGTTCTCGACGGTATGGACGCGGCCGGCATTTGCCATGTTCTCATCCACCATCTCGCAGGTGCCGTAGGCGGAAGCTTCCGGGTCGAGGCCGATGACTGCGCCGATAGCGTCGCTCATCGCCTTACGGCTCGCCTCGATGGAAAGCGGGATGGCGCCGCCGGCGAAATTATCAGGATCGAGCTTACCGAGGATCAGGTCCGCGTCGGTTACCGTCGGATTCTTGCCGCCGCGCTGATAACAGGCCGGCCCCGGCTCGGAGGCAGCCGAATGCGGCCCGACGCGGATCTGGCGCATGCCGTCGACCGAAGCGATCGAACCGCCGCCGGCGCCGATTTCGACCATTTCGACGACAGGGATGGAAATCGGCATGCCGGATCCCTTGCGGAAGCGATAGGTGCGCGCGACCTCGAAAGTCTTGGCTGTCTTCGGCACCTGGTTTTCGATCAGGCAGATCTTCGCGGTCGTGCCGCCCATGTCGAAGGACAGAACTGTATCGAGGCCATATTGGCGGGCGATGTCGGCCGCAAAAATCGCGCCGCCCGCAGGACCTGATTCGACGAGGCGCACCGGAAATTCGGAGGCGCTCTCGACCGAAACGATCCCACCGCCGGAGTGGATCATAAAGACCGGGCAGCCGACGCCGATCTCCTTCAGCGACACGACGAGACGGTCGAGATAGGATTTGATCGCCGGCTTAACATAGGCATTGGCGCAGACCGTGTTGAAGCGCTCGAACTCGCGCATCTGCGGCGAAACTTCCGACGAGATCGAAACGGAAATACCAGGAAGCCGCTTCAGGATCGCATCGCGGACGGCAATTTCATGCGCGCCATTGGCATAGGCATGAATGAAGCCGATCGCGACACTTTCGTAGCCGCCCGCCGCAATCTTCTCGACGGCTGCGGCAACCGAGGCCTCGTCCAGATCGAGCAGGACCTTGCCGGTAGCATCGATGCGCTCGCGTATGACGAAGCGGTCGGCGCGGGCGATCAGCGCCGGCGGCAGGGAAATATTGAGATCATATTGTTCGAAACGGTTCTCGGTGCGCATCTCCAGCACATCGCGAAACCCTTCGGTCGTCACGAAAGCGGTCCTGGCGCCGCGCCGCTCGATGAGAGCGTTGGTGGCAAGCGTTGTGCCGTGGATAAGGATGCCGATCTCCGAAAGAGCGATGCCCGCCATCTCGGCGACGGATTTGACGCCCTTCAGGATCGCCCGCTCCGGCGCCGTATAATCGGTCAATATCTTCGTCGAGTGAAGCGTCCCATCGAGGTCGAGAGCGATATCCGTAAAGGTGCCGCCGATATCGACGCCTACCCGGCAGTTTCGTGGCGTGCTGCTCACCGTCTTGTTCCCCAGTTCTCACGTTTGAGTCCGCGCTCATGCGGCCCCGCATCCAGCCATTCTTCACTGTTGCCAGCGCCGCTGCAACATTTCCGCTTGACGATCCTCGTATATGTCACTTATCATATAAGTGTCAATTGGAAAAACAGTCAAAAATCTCGAAACGCGCTTTCCAAGCGTTTTTGGAGAACGCCGAATAACTGAATAAAAATAATGGCTTCGCGTGACGACGAAGGGTGAATGCGGGCCGAACCCGCATCCCGAAAGACAAGAACATCAGAGTTGCTTCAACCAGAGGGAAAGCACAATGAAATCCATCTCAACGCTTCTTACGGCGACCACGCTCGCCTCCGCCCTGCTCTTTTCCAGCGCTTTCGCAGCCGACACGATCAAGATCGGCGTCGCCGGCCCCTTTACCGGCGCCAATGCGACCTTCGGTGAGCAGGTGTTCAGCGGCGTCTCGGCCTATGTCGGCGACGTCAACGCCAATGGCGGCATCAAAGGCAAGAAGATCGAACTGGTGAAGGGCGACGACGCTTGCGAACCGAAGCAGGCAGTGGCGGTCGCCAACCGTTTCGTCGACCAGGACAAGGTCCAGGCCGTGATCGGGCATTTCTGCTCGTCCAACACCATCCCCGCGTCCGAAGTCTACAATGACGCCGGCATCCTCGAAATGACGCCCTCCTCGACCAACCCGACCGTGACCGATCGCGGCTTCGACAATCTGTTCCGCGGCTGCGGCCGTGACGACCAGCAGGCCGTGGTGGCCGGCAGCTTCATTCTGGATACGCTGAAGCGGGACAAGATCGCCCTCATCCATGACAAGGACACCTATGGCCAGGGCCTGGTGGACGCCGTCAAGAAGACGATCGAAGCGCGCGGCGTAAAGCCGGTCATGTATGAGGGTCTCACCCGCGGCGAACGCGACTTCAATGCGCTCGTCACCAAGATCAAGAGCTCCGGCGCCAACGCCGTCTATTTCGGCGGGCTCATTCCCGAAGGCGGCCCGCTGATCCGCCAGTTGAAGGAACAGGGTGTCGACGTGGCCGTCGTCAGCGGCGACGCCTTCGCCCAGGCAGAACTCGTCGCAGCCGCCGGCGGCGCTCAGAATCTGAAGAACGTCTACTATTCGGCGACACCGGATCCGCTGGCGGATCCGTCCACGCAGGGCGTCCAGGATGCGCTGAAGAAAGCCAATATTACGCCCGCCAACTACGTGCTCTACGGCTATGCCAATGCGCAGGCGGTCGTCGCCGCGCTGAAGGCCGGCGACGAGCTGAAGGCCCAAGCCGACTATCTTCGCAACAACACCGTCGATTCCGCCATCGGCAAGATCACCTGGGATGCGAAGGGCGACATCAAGGACTTCAAGTTCGTCTTCTACAATTTCGACGACAAGGGAAGCCCTGTCTTGGTGAAGTAAGGCAATTTTGCCGGATCGGCCGGACCCCAAGGTTCGGCCGGCTTATCCATCCCCGAAAACATAAGAGGGGTTCACCATGGACTTTTACATCCTGGTTCAACAATTATTCAACGGCATCACGCTCGGGACGATCTACGGCCTGATCGCGGTCGGATACACCATGGTCTACGGCGTCATCCGGATGATCAATTTCGCCCATGGCGACGTCTACATGGTATCGGCCTATATCGCCGCCATCACCCTTGCCGTGCTTGCTTATTTCGGCGTCCAGTCGGTTCCCTTCGCCTTGATATCCGTGCTGGTGATCAGCTGCGCAATCACCGCCGTTTATGGCTGGGTGATCGAGCGCGTGGCCTATCGACCGCTTCGCGGCTCGACCAAGCTTGCTCCGCTCATCTCGGCGATCGGCATCTCGCTCATGCTGCAGAGCTATGTCCAGATCGCCCAGGGCGCGCGCGACCAGGGCGTACCGACGCTGATCCAGGGAGCGTTCCGGATCGGCAACGAAACTCACTTCGCGCAGATCACCTATATGCAGACGGTCATCCTGTTCGCCTCGCTGATCGCCATGGGTTTGCTCACCTATGTGATCAACTACACGAGGATCGGCCGCGAGTGCCGCGCCACCCAGCAGAATATCCGCATCTCGGCGATCCTGGGGGTCAATACCGACCGGATCATCTCGACGGTGTTCGTCATGGGCGCAGCGACCGCCGCCGTTGGTGGAACGCTGGTCACGTTCAATTACGGGTCTTTCAACTTCTTCATCGGCTTCGTCATGGGCATCAAGGCCTTCACGGCCGCGGTTCTCGGCGGAATCGGCTCGCTGCCGGGTGCTGTGCTCGGCGGCATCGTCCTCGGCCTGACGGAGGCGCTGTTCGCCGGCTATGTCAGCACCGACTACAAGGACGTCTTCGCCTTCGCATTGCTCATCACCCTTCTGTTTTTCCGACCGTATGGCCTGCTTGGCCGTCCTGAAATCCAGAAGGTCTGAGGAGGAGCAGAAATCATGGAACCCAATCGCCTTTACACGCTCCTCAAACAAGCGCTCCTCACCTTCACGGTCTCCATCATCTTGTTCGGCCCGATCTCGGGACTGGTGCTCGACGGATTTTCGTTCACCAACGAACTGACACGGGCGCTGCTGCTCTCCGCCATTGTCACGGTGGGCCGATCGGCGCTCTCACTATTTCAGATGAGCAGCCTCGGTCGAAAGCTCAGCCTGCGCATGGCAGGCAACAGCGCCGGCGTGACCGTCATGAACGGCCAGGAACGGTCGCCGATGCTCGTCCTTGCCCTGTTGTTTGTCGCAGGGCTGAGCCTGCCGTTTTTTGCCGACAAATATTTCCTAGGCATTGCAATCCTCGCGCTGATCTACTGCCTGCTCGGCCTGGGGCTAAACATCGTCGTCGGGCTTGCCGGCCTGCTGGACCTCGGCTACGTCGCCTTCTACGCCGTCGGAGCCTATCTACTGGCGCTCGGATCGCAATATCTTGGCCTGGGATTCTGGAGCGCGCTGATCCTTGCCCCGTTCCTCGCCGGCCTTTGCGGCATGGTTCTCGCCTTTCCCGTCCTCAAGATGCATGGCGATTACCTTGCTATCGTCACGCTCGGCTTCGGTGAAATCATCCGCCTGGTGCTGAACAACTGGCTTGAGTTCACCGGCGGCCCCAACGGCGCTCCGGTTCCGCCGCCGACCTTCTTCGGCCTCGAATTCACCCGCACGGCCAAACAGGGCGGCGTGCCCATTCATGAATATCTGGGCATCCCCTACAGTGCGGATTACAAGTTCTGGTTCCTCTATTTCGTGCTGTTTCTCGTCGTCTGCTTCGTTATCTACGCGGTGGAGCGGCTGCGCGTCATACCGCTCGGCCGCATGTGGGAAGCACTGCGCGAAGACGAGATCGCCTGCCGTTCGCTCGGCGTCAATCACGTCTTCACCAAGCTCACCGCCTTCATGCTCGGCGCTTCCACCGGCGGGCTGGCCGGCGTCTTCTTCGCCGCACAACAGGGTTTCGTGAACCCGACATCCTTCACGTTTTTCGAATCCGCGCTGATCCTGGCAATCGTCGTGCTCGGCGGCCTGGGATCGACGGCAGGCGTCATCGCGGCGGCTCTGGTCCTCACCATTCTTCCCGAGCTCCTGCGCGAGTTCGCCGAATACCGGGTGCTGGTCTTCGGCATTCTGATGGTCGTCATGATGATCTGGAAGCCGCGCGGGCTGGTGCGCATCAAACGCCCGGCTTTCTTTCCGAGCACGATGGAAGAAGGCGTCGGCAGCGCACTGTCCTTCCCCAGCAAGGCGGAGGCGGGGCGATGAGCAAAACCATCCTCGACGTACAGAACGTCACGATGCGTTTCGGCGGCATCGTCGCCAACAGGAACGTCAGCTTCACCGTCGAACGCGGCGCGGTGACCGCGCTGATCGGCCCGAACGGCGCCGGCAAGACGACGATGTTCAACTGCATCACCGGCTTCTATCGCGCCAGCGACGGCCGCATCATCCTGAACGGGCGCGATGGTCCGACCGATATCGGCGAGCTGGTGACGAAACCGATCACCGGCGGCTCGCACCTCGTCACCCGCGCCGGGATCGCCCGGACGTTCCAGAACATCCGCCTGTTCAAGGAAATGTCGGTCATCGAAAACCTTCTGGTCGCCCAGCATCTCGCAACCCGCAACAATATTCTGAGCGGGGTTTTCCGCACGCCGATGTTCCGCAAGGCCGAGAGAGAGGCAGTCGACCGCGCCTATCATTGGCTGCGGCAGATGAATCTCGCCGAAGACGCCAACCGCCTTGCCGGCGAGCTGCCCTATGGCCGACAGCGCCGCGTCGAGATCGCCCGCGCCATGTGCACGAGCCCGAGCCTCATATGCCTCGACGAACCGGCCGCCGGCCTGAACCCCTCGGAAACCCGGGATCTTGCGGAGGTCATCCATCGGCTCTGCGCCGACCACGACCAGACGGTGCTCGTCATCGAGCACGACATGGGCCTCGTCATGCGCATTTCAAACCACATCGTCGTGCTCGATCATGGCGAGGTCATCTCCGACGGCACGCCTGAACACGTCGCCAACGATCCGGCCGTCGTCGCGGCCTATCTCGGCGTCAGCGAAGAGGAGGTCCATGCATGAGCCAGCCATCCGACACGCCGGTGCCGCTTCTAGAATTCGCCGACGTTCATGCCCATTACGGTCCGATCGAAGCGCTGAAGGCCATCAACGTTCATATCTCCGCCGGTGAAATCGTCAGCCTGATCGGCGCGAACGGAGCCGGCAAGACTACGCTGCTGTCCTCCATTTTCGGCGCGCCGCGCGCCTCGTCGGGCAGGATATTGCATCGCGGCGAAGACATCTCCCGCATGCCAACCAACAGGATTTCCCGACGCGGCATAGCGCTCGTTCCCGAGGGGCGTCAGATCTATCAGGAAATGTCGGTCGAAGAGAACATGATGATGGGCACGACGCCGATCGGCATGGCCTGGTTCGAAGAGGACCGGAACATCATGTTCGAGCTCTTCCCGCGCCTCAAGGAGCGCCGGAACCAGACCGCCGGCACGATGTCGGGTGGCGAACAGCAGATGCTCGCCATCGCCCGCGCGATGATGGCGCGGCCGGAGCTGATCCTGTTCGACGAACCGTCGCTGGGTCTGGCGCCGCTGATCGTCAAGCGGGTTTTCGAAGTCCTGGGAGAGATCGCGGCGATGGGCAAGACCATCTTTCTCGTCGAGCAGAACGCCAACCATGCGCTGAAGCTCTCTCAGCGCGCCTATGTCATGGTCAACGGCCGCATCCATCTCTCCGGCGACAGCGCCTCGCTTCTCGACAACCAAGACGTCCGCAAAGCCTATCTCGGACTGCACTGAACGGAAGACCTTCATGCTGCACAAGAACCTGATTGCCGGGGAATGGGTTGCAGGCGATATCTCGCTGAACATCAACCCGTCCAACACCAATGACATTGTCGGCGAATTCTCCCGCGCCAGCGCAGATGACGTCAGGACGGCCATCGCGGCCGCAAAGTCGGCTTTGCCGGTCTGGTCGCAATCGCCGATCCTGGCACGCCATGCCATCCTGAAGAAGACCGGCGACGAGATATTGGCGCGCAAGGAGGAGCTTGGAAGCCTGCTTGCCCGCGAGGAGGGCAAGACCCTGACCGAGGCAATCGGCGAAGTCACCCGCGCCGGCCAGATTTTCGATTTCTTCGCCGGCGAGGTTCTCCGCCTGTCGGGAGAAGCGCTGCCATCGGTCCGCCCCGGCGTCGGCATCGATATCACGCGCGAACCGGCGGGCGTCGTCGGGGTCATCACCCCGTGGAATTTCCCGATCGCGATTCCTGCCTGGAAGATCGCGCCCGCACTTGCTTATGGCAATACGGTCGTGCTGAAACCTGCCGATCTCGTGCCCGGCTGCGCTTGGTCCCTCGTCGAAATCCTCCATCGGGCGGGCACACCCGCCGGCGTCGTCAACCTCGTCATGGGACGCGGCAGCGTGGTCGGCCAGGCCATGCTCGACAGTCCCGATATCAATGCGCTCACCTTCACCGGATCAGCGGCGACCGGAAAACGCGTCGCGCTTGCCTCGATAGAGCATAACCGCAAGTTCCAGCTGGAGATGGGCGGCAAGAACCCATTCGTGGTGCTCGACGATGCCGATCTCGACGTCGCCGTCGAGGCAGCTGCCAATTCGTCCTTCTTCTCCACCGGCCAGCGCTGCACGGCATCCTCACGGCTGATCGTCACAGAAGGCATTCACGATCGTTTCGTCGACGCACTCAAGAAACGTCTCGAGGCTCTCGTCGTCGACGACGCTCTCAAGAGCGGCACGCATATCGGTCCGGTCGTCGATCAAAGCCAGCTGAAACAAGACATCGACTATATCGACATCGGCCGAAACGAAGGCGCAAGGCTCGCCTTCGGCGGCAGCAGGCTGGAGCGGGCAGCACCCGGCTTCTATCTCGAACCGGCGCTCTTCACCGAAGCGACCAACCAGATGCGGATCGCGCGGGAGGAAATCTTCGGCCCCATCGCCGCCGTCATCCGGGTGAAGGATTATGACGAAGCACTCGCTGTCGCAAACGACACAAGCTTCGGCCTGTCTTCCGGCATCGCCACCACAAGCCTGAAACATGCGACGCATTTCAAGCGCAATGCCGAAGCCGGCATGGTCATGGTCAACCTGCCGACGGCCGGCGTCGACTTCCACGTGCCGTTCGGCGGCCGCAAGGGCTCGTCCTTCGGCCCCCGCGAACAGGGCCGGTACGCCGCGGAATTCTACACCTCGGTCAAGACAGCCTATACATTTGCGTAAGGAAGGACACCATGAAGATTCTCGTGCCCGTCAAGCGCGTCGTCGACTACAACGTGAAGATCCGAGTGAAGCCGGATGGTTCCGGTGTCGAGCTTGCCAATGTGAAGATGTCGATGAACCCGTTCGACGAGATCTCGG
>Ga0209673_1000213_pt1 | contig 115553 bp, 130 predicted proteins | sample AraplaCol_mMS_r2_2_FD_184274 | JGI IMG/M metagenome (GOLD analysis project Ga0209673, IMG submission 184274) | Arabidopsis root microbial communities from North Carolina, USA - plate scrape MF_Col_mMS_r2 (SPAdes) (version 3) | ecosystem: Host-associated > Plants > Roots > Endosphere | place...
ACCCCGGGCCCAGCCGCCCCATTCCCGACATCACCATCCTACCACAGCACATTCCAAGAGACGCATGGTGCATCATTCTCGTCCCAGATCAAAAGGTGACACCCTTTGGCCGTTTCAAAATTGCTTGAGGTAGTAGTACTACTTCGATCTCCCCTGATACCCCTCCCACTCTAACCCCTTTTGCCCCTCCGATGCTCCGGAGGGGCCATACATGACAAGCTCTGTATCAAAACGAGCCATCAACATCGACATCGACGACCCACGCGGGACGCGGGAGGAAAGTCCCCGACAATGGGACTTGCAGCAACTAATCACTAGCTCGATCCGTCATCCCTAGCTTCGGGTCTGATGCTGCCTTAGACGGATGCCCTCCTGTAAAGCAAACGTTATTGGCTACCGGGGTTCTCCATCCATCTTCCCTTACACTTCTTCAAACCTAGGTATCAGTATACACGTTAGAAGGGCGATATTTGTCTAGCCTGCTTCAACCCCCCGCCCTTACCCCCTCTCCGAATCAATCCGAAGAACTTGACATGTCTTCCTGTCGGAAGACAGTCTTAACTTTTTGCCTTTTCAAAGCATGCGGCTCGCACATGATCATGACGATATTCTAACCCCAGCCCACCGCATATTCACCCTCCTCAAACCACAGCCCAAATTTGCACAGCCTGAATCCCATCGGGTCTCGCGTTTGGGTGCGCGTCTACAACATGTATTGCCAGTATCACCCTTCTTGCTCCTGTTGTCGCCGACACGCCGATGTTGTTGTTGTTGTTGCTTTGCACCTGGGTTCATGCATGCGTTGTTAATGGCCTAGGTGCGGCTAAGACTATGATCTCCCCCGTAAGTCGGGGAATCAAATTTACAGACTATGAATCTATCACTGGCTCTTCATGCTTTGGGCTGAGGGATAGCCGCTCAGCTGATTTCTTTCATCGGCAATTGAGGTGAGTAAGGGCGGCGACTCCCTCGCCCATGCCCTGATGGGGACTTTGTACTGCCACGATTGCAAGCGTGGACTCACGATACTGGATCGTTTTAGGTTCCCTGAGTTAGGAAGGGTTCTTGCCTTGAGGAGGGTTGAATGATGACGCCGGACGAATAATTGCTGGGAATATAAAGTTCATGAGTTTTCATCGTTATCCACTCTCTATCTTCAAGACAGTTCTAAAATTTCATCATATTCAATATCTTTATAACTTTGCGTTTTCTGCGATAGCACAATATATCACTAAATATCCTCAATTATTTATACTCTTTTCGTCTTAATCATCCAACATGGTTAAATTCTCTAAGCCCGTCACCCATCTATTGGTCCATAACATCCCACTTTACGCGGTACCAGACTGCCCCTCTGACACGGACATCGCTGTTCAAACCTCGAATCTACCAAATGATCAAGATCAAGATAAAGGGGATGACGTCCCCGTCCACTGTACTCGCGCGCACATCAATACCAGCTTCACCAAGCTCTCGACATGCAACAAGCCCTTCCAGCGAATGAGTGCTGCTGTCTGGATTTGCTGCCAGTCCAATGATGTGAATACTTTCGCTCTGGCCCCCGAGCGTTGCCCAGTCTGTGGTCACTTCAAATGTCCAAGCTGCAATTAAGTGGGGAGTGCGTTTAGTCATTCTACATCAACATGGCTTTAGAGAAGAGGTTTAGCGTTGGAAATGAGCATCGGAACTAGGGTAGAATAGAGGCGTTACAGTCATTTTCATGTGGATTCAACTACGCTCCCCGGTACAAAGATCCTTACCGAAGCGGCGTTGATAATACGCATTAGAATAGGAGCTCGTTGGTATATGGGTTATCTGGGTTCAAATTGCTTGGTATAACTATTAGTTTTGTTTTCTCTGTTGATCTTCCGTCATTTGTCCTGTTTGAGTATATTATTTTCGACTTTTATTATTTTTCGGGGTTTTCAGTTAATAAACGGATCTTCCAAGGTCCGCCGGTCATTTGAATGCAGAATGCTCTATTTTGTTATTTCCTAGCTAGTGCATTCATCAAATCATTTTCATACAATATACAGCACAATAGTAGTACTATCTATCAGATTCGTCGTATTCTCCTAGGATTCAATCTTCTTCAAGGCCATCTAAGTATACACTTGAGCTACAAGATTACGAGTATCTATTCCTGGTCTATGACAAAGTTCCCCTCTACTAGACTAGTAGAGTCAACCTCTGCTCTTATATCATGGCAAATTCTATACTGTATCAAACATCTAGAATCGGGTGGGGCGGTCACGTTATTCCCCCAGTAAGCCCGATCTTTCGGCTTTTAGAACAGATGAGACCCAGACATAAGCAATCTTCCATTCCGCACCTCTCCTCGAAAATATCATCTTCAGACATCTCAAGCTCCGACTTTCTATTCGAAATGTCGTCGAATCCATCAAACTCCCAGAAACCCGAATTAGAAATCGCATATACACATATACCACCTTCAAAAGAGTCATCCCACAAAGAATCATCTCACCAAACCATAATCTTCCTTCACGGCGGTGAATCCTGCCATCTTGAATTCTCTCACATAACGCCATTTCTCACCGATTATGATATCCTACTCGTCGATCTACCAGGACATTCAAGATCCAAGAACATACCATTTACCATGAAAAACGCCATAAACACACTCACAAACCTCATCAAAATAAAGGCTCAAACCGGCAAAGCGCATATCGTCGGTTTATCACTTGGCGGATTTATCGGACTAGAACTCGCACGGCATTCGCCCGATCTACTACTAAGTCTATGGTGTACAGGCTGTGCACCATTTACCGGGTATAGACGGTGGTTCATTTCTCATCCGCGGATTCTAGGTAGTATCGTTACGATGGCAGGTAAATTCGCCACAGAAAAGATATTCTGGGCTTCTTTTGGAGATGTACAACCCATCCCCGGACTTAGGGAGGAGGTTCAGAAGAATCAGAATTTATCTACGATGAGAGATGTTTTTGCTGAACTTTCTTTGGTGACTCTGGATCGGTATTCGGAGATACGTGGTGTTAGAATAGCTATTATTGCGGGTGGGAAGGGGGATAATGTTCAGGATACGATGGAAGCAGGACAATTACTTCGGAGTGGAAATTCGGAGTGTAGTGCGTTCGTGGTTAGGGATGCTATTCATTGGTGGTCTTTGCAATTTCCTGAGGTTTTTGCGGGGGGTGTTAGGGCTTGGATTGAAGGTTGTGATATGCCGGGTGTATATGAACCATTGCTTTCATCTAATTTAGTTGGAGAGTCTTGATTTGGTGGTTACTAGTGGGAGTCTCAGCGTTGTTTATACATTTCATGAATATCACATATAAATTATAGGATTACGATTTCTACGGTTTTCGCCACCTGCACCGCTGTGGTATACCTTTTTTTTGCAATTATATCGAATCCGCATAGTTCTATAACCTTCGAGCATCATGATCTTGAACTTTGAGTTATTCAGGCTTTTATCTCCAGCACAAACTTCAAGTCCGTACTATGAAGAAATATGATCTTAGCATTCATCAAAATTATTTTCTGTTGCCACAACATGTCATTGTCCTGGTCATCAAATGATGAACACTCAACCACAGATACTAGCAGTATCATCGCAGTGCTCGATGCTATAAAAAGCAGAATTCAGCAATATCTACTATACATTGTCAATCTTGACCATCTACCCTAGCTATAACTATTATTACCCGAAACATTCCGACTTGTTTACTTGATATCTTCCCCTCATTGCGGAAACATGAACCCGCATCTCAGCCCTATGCGTGGGGCGGCTGGAGTGGGGGCAACATGCACAACTGGGGCTGTACCTATGTTTTCAGGTACAGGTGGGACAGTGTTGGATGACAAGTACTATTTCACTTTGATGTTTGATTATTTGGGGGCGGGTTTATCGGCCCTGCGCATATTATACATAGCCTGAATAATGGATACGTGACTGGAAGATCAAGGTTCGGGGTTTGGTATGTTTCTATTATTGGATGCGCAGTGCGCTCTATGCATGAACAGTTCGGGTTCTATGTTCGTTGCTTCTGCCACTATGTTTAGAAGTCGGGCGTTCATTCCCATCCTCAGGTGGAGGCAAGAACCCTGCCTCCTGCTTCAATCGTGTAACCACAGGGCCTAGGGCGAATTCGCTTTCTTGAATGCTGTGATCGGCACATGGGCTCTGCTTTATCGGGAGCAGCCAATCGGAAATGCTATACCCCATGATCTGTTGCAAGTTTTTGAGTGGACTGCCCAGACTGAAGGGGTTCTCGCCGGGTTGAGTGTGGAGAATAGCGAAGACGTGCCGCTCCGCGATGGGTAATTCTAGCGGTAAACTGACAGTGGGGAAAGTAGGAGCCAAAGCAGAACCCGGAGTGAAAAGTTGCGCCGATACATGTTCAGGGATACGGATGGCCAAGGTCCAAACCACGGACTGGCGGTTGAGGTTTTCGATGGTGGTTAGGTTCAATGCAGCGAGTTGGAGAGAGGTTAAGGACATCCCCGCGGTAAAGAAGCCAAAGAGACCGCTCCTACAAGTTATCAGAACGGAATCCTTGAAAAGAGCACGGTGTACTTACAGTCCGATGCAAACACACCAGTGTGCGTTAACGCTGCCAGTCTGGTAGAAGTCAGAAGAGGTTATCACCGATAGAAGAGTTGACAGGTCACTCACATCATGCTTCAGCTGAGCAGTGAAATATGCAGTAACTATAAGGGCGAAGGTACAAAATGTAGCCGTATAAAATACGAACTGTATGAAGAATTTGAAGGATGTTTCCGACACCACACCTCCAACCCTGGAACAAGAAAAATCAGCGATTGAACGGAACTTCCGGGGGTAGCATTCATACCAAGGGCAGAAATGATCCATCTTGCGAACGCAACGATCAAGCTCGCGGCAGTGATGCGATCGATCTACCTTGAACTGGCAACAAGTGGAGCAATACGCTGGTCGTCCATCCTCTTGACAAACATATACATCTTTCGTATAGAAATCCTCCAAACCAAGGGATTCTGCATCATAATCTCTCCCTGAGCGATTACCGGTGACTCCCCGTTCCAGATCGATGGGTGCATCGACTTTCTCCGCATCACACGCTTTTCCCGAATTGCGCCGGCGTTGTCGTCGCTTCTTGTGTAATTGCTTCGAGTCTTCTGCCGCGTCCGCCTGCAAACGCTCGGCACCAAGAGGAAGAAAACCCGGATCTCGAATTACGCTGTACAGTAGGCGAAGATATGTCGTAAGGAGGACAATTAGAAGGAAGTAATAAATAGCTAGAATGGCGGCGCCTGCGCCGACACGAGGACTGCGATTATAGGAGGGTAATGGACGGAGAAGATAATCAACTAGAGAAAAGAGTTAGCTGCGGGGAAGGGGTAGTGAAAATAGAGTAACCTATTTCTCCAGGCAGATTAATAACTGACTGCATAGTGGTTTCGTGATGGCGTAACTGGCGTAGATGACGATTCCGAGGAGGACGGGCGGGATGATTCTCGAGACCACTAGGTTGACGCGCTTTTGCGCGTTGGTGTTTGGGGCCACCATGGAATAGTTCTGCCTCGTACGGATCACGCTGAGAAATACATGGACACGAGAGATAGGATGAGAGTAGATGGGAAGATGAGGAGAGGGAAAGAGGAAGTGTTGAAGAGAAGAAAAAAAAGAAGTTGAAGGAGCCAAATTGGGCCGAGCAGATCAGATCGGAAATTCACAGGGAAACTGCGACCCCCGGACTGACGTAATCGCATATACAGGTAGTTCGTTACTTTATAGTCAGTTGGAACTGACTATAAATTAGTATTTATATAGGAGTATTCAATAGAATAGAATCATTATAATCTATAAGTTAGATGTATATAATTGCATTGTCGTCCATTCAGATCCATAAAAACAACAGTTCATCAATGGTGGTTCTCATTGTAGATATGCCCGACCGGGCCAATCGACTCCAGCAAATATCCTCACCATCACCTTTGACTAACAATGGCCATCTCCAGGACAAAGTATACATCAATGGCTAAGAATGACACGACTTTGAAAATCAAACAGAACAGCATGGTTGCACAGCAGGAAATATTCCACAAATTAGGCTGAAAATGAAATTTGTAAGATACTAAATTGGAAAGAACTGATTAGAATAAAATGAAACAACTAATGAATCGAAAGAATTGGAATGAACATCATGAACCTACATCATCAATGACTTACTCCTTAGGCAACAGAGGGCTTAGCCGCGACACCTGACTAGATCAAGGTTAAGGAAGTATGACTCTACGTTCGACTCATCGCGCAACACGACCTACCAGAATCCAGAATTCCAAGGCACCGGGCGAAGCAGGGTAAAATCATGACAACAAATCATCTAGAGTTCGTTACGTCTCAAGAGTCCTCCCGGGTTAGAGGGTGAAGGGTTAGAGAGGGTATGTATTGTGCCCGTATCTTCCCCAAGTGGGACGTGACCGTCAATTCGGCACAGCCGGGGCATAGTTTAGCAGCGTTTTCCCCGGGTCTGACGCCCTTACGAGACGGTGAACGACGTGCAGCCTTGCAGCCCTCTGACTATGGCTCTCTTTCTCTAGTGGATCCATTGATTGACTCAACGACACATCCCTCTGACTTCATTGGTGCGCCTGGCGATCGGAGGGGAAGGGGGCTCTTTGCCCAGGCACCGAGGCTGCTACAAAGCCACATCTCTAGACCACCGGCGCCCAGCACCCCGGCTACTCTTGTAATGAGGTGGATAATCTTTTTTTTCCCATTAGATTGAATATCGTTCGCCCCGTTCACCCTTATGGAGCCCGGGTGAACTACCCCCTCAGGTCCATTCCCAAAATGGCCCATTCTCATCTTTTCTCTTAGGCAGACTTGGGGGGGCTTTGGCTAATGCTAACCCAAATAGGCAGGGTTACTGCCTTGTCCTCTCTGCATGTTTTGTCTTCAGGCCATGTCTTCTTCTTCACGTATTTTTTGCTATATATTCTGGTCTCGTGCCTTCTGAATAGTTTTTGTTTCATTCTTCAATCATAAATCATCTCAGCTTATTGGGTTTACTATTGTCTTCTTCACGATAGATACAAACCTAGACATCGATTTACAATCTACAACCAACAACCAACTCTATCAGATTACACTTGCTGCTACCTTCCCACGCAGTCGTAACTCAATTCACTCTTATTCGATCAATTTGATATACACCACCTCGTCTTTCCACATTACCAGAACAATGGCGTCCCTCTGGTACTGCTGTGGTTGCTCCTTCGGCCCTCACAACTCGGCCCTCTACGACGCCTGCATCAACTGTGGTGAACACCGCTGCGACTTCTGCAACGAAGAGAAGACCTACGACAGTGACAGCTTAAACATCCACGCCCATTCTCACTCTCACGGCCCATCACCATACCCTGCCACGGTCCAACTCAACACCGCACGAACCCTATCACACAACACCCAGAGCATGCCCATCGCTCTACCAGATCTTGCCGGTATTCGGCCACTTTCTCGATTACGGCCTACGACGCAAACGTCATCTTTGCGGGGACCAGCTCATATACAGGGACACACTGCAATGTATATCTGCTGCAAGTGCAATGATGGACCTAAAGTCTGGGACATCGAGCCGCGATGTGTTGTTTGCAACCATGATGCCTGCGGCAGCTGCACGAATGTGAAATAAAACGCATTTCGCAACCTGACAGTCTTTACCTAAAGACTTTGAAATGATGGTAAGTTCTTGATCTGCTACTTGCAGTTTACTTTACGGAGCAATGTTCTAACATGGCTTTCTAGTGTCTCCGAATACTTTGATGTGATTTTTTCTTTGATGATTTTGACTTGTTCTGCAAAGCGATCGATATATCCACATAGCCTGGTGCATTTTCTTTTTTTTTTCTTTTGATGTTTCATGTTTTATCTCATTTCCTTGGGCCTGTATAACTCTTTGGTTTGTGATTTTTATGCATTTGTGATCTTCTTTGCTGCGTTCTGCTTAGATTAGACCGTTCTATAGTTCGCGGCTCCCCGATTGGGTTTAGGGGCTGGCCCCCTTGTCTGCCTTGCTTGCACTATGTCCTTTTTTGGAAAACATACTCAAATATTACTATGATTATTTCTCCGGAATGATTCAATCTCTCGTACTTCTTACTGGAATAGTAATCGCCTTTGATATTATCATTTATTTCTTTTCAGTATCCATTTTCTCATTCGTTCAGCGCTTCATCCTGCACGGGAGCCCCGGGCACCGTTTCTGGATAGCACGCCCCGCAGAGATGCAAGATGCACACCCGTATGAACAAAATGTATGAGTCCAAACCTGAGAATCGAGTCATCGATGATCTTCAACCGGGGCTTGTTTCACTCCCTGCATTGTATTTGGCATATCTCAGCCGCGCCCGAGCCGCAGCAGCAACAACCAGCGTGACTTTGAGCCTCGACGCAAGATGATGTCTGCATTCACCAATGAACGATCCCCACAGCGCAGCTAAGTGGATTCTTGCCTGGCCAGTTAGGCAACGTAGGATAGTGCCTTGTGGGAGGGAGAATTGCGAGGAACTACCATGTTAGACTGGTGAACTAGTAGAATTAGCAGAATTAGACCGGGGCGTCTCCAACTGCCAATTTGACGCATTGACCTACAGCCGTGATGCAGCGCCAATACAAGCCAAAAAGCCTGATGTTCCTGTTTCTGCGTCGATCTTCATACTGTGTACATGCGGGACGGAGTACCAAAAAAAAAGCACCGCTCTTTGTACTGATTTTACGCTGTCATCAGCCCTACCACCCGCGTAAACAGGCGGTGCACCCCTCAACCCAGTCAACCCTAACCACTTCAACTCCCCAACCCACCAATATGCAGCTGGTAGTAACAAAGAAACTAACCAACTAGCCGGTATCCCATCTTGCATTGAATATGTGCCCTTCTCTGCCCCCAAATTCTCCCCCACTCCACAAGGTCCAGACTATTCCCCTTCATTCAACCAAGAGGCTGTGCTACCTGTGCTGAACGACAGAGAATAATCCGGTCTTGCGCCCGAACCATCAACACAAGCACTCAACCAACTAAATCCACTAAATATCCCCTCCCAAGCCCCTAGGACTTAACGGGCACCTGGAAACTGGCAGTTTCGGGGAGTTTCTCGGGAGTCCACAGGCTTGGTCCCGCGAATGGATCAGTTCAAGCCAAGCTAAGACTTTTGAACTCCACCATCATCGCCCTGATCTAGTGACGTCTATTTGTCCCACTCATACATTCTGACCTGATGCTATTTATCTCTTTTGCCCTGTCTGTCCCGCTATAACTCGTTTACTTCGTAAATTTCTCTTGGGCTCGGGCGCGGGCGTCATCACGAGACCTACTCTTCTCTTAATTATACTATAGTTATTACTAGTCTCCGCTCCCGATTTTGCCGAGTATATTATGGTAGTCTTGGGTGATTACTTCGTACAATATATTGTTTGAAAGTGAGGCTGGTCATCAACCAATGAGCTCCCATCAATCTAATTCAATCCATTCATTGTCATCATAGACTACTGGAAGAATGACGGACATCAGTCTGCCTTGCGGGATTTTGACTCACAGCATACATGGTACATCTTGTTTGAGTGGGGGACTTTGGAAGATCGAGATGAAAGACGGCGTTCTCCGTTTACACTTACTCTGGAGTATCTGTATCTGTATAGCCTCCACGTTTAGATGTCTGGGTTAAATAGAGTAATACAGTACGAGTCTATCTAGAAGATTACAAGATAATACTAACTAGTACGAGTGATATTACAGACCAGCTGACTCTGCCAGTTTCACGCCTGTCATCTTCAGACTTTGATGATCATCGACAACCGCTTAGCCCCTGGCCCCTCAGGCGATCATCCGCGCGATTATTTCCCCCCTTCACGTTTCGACCTATATTCTCCAGATAAAAAAAGAAAAAATGAAGTCGAAATCACTATTCTTGGATCCCCAGTACCTCCTCTCGTGAAACTGATCCGATTCCGAACCCCATCAACCATCCCCACCTCATCAACCCTTTATTTACCCTAATTTTCCACTCCGCCTCAACTGCAAATTATGATCCTCGTATATCTCAAAATCTTAGATAATAGCCAGTACTTAACTAGTTACTACTTAGTAGTTAGTAGTTACTAACGGTTTAGTACACAGAAATCATTGCCGTGATGGTTTTCGCCCCGATGTCCTAAACTTAGCACACTCTTAACTCGGCCACTTTAAACGCTGGGGGCCAAAACATAAGTGCTCACCTCATTTCTGAGGAAAGTGTATTGGCCCCTTTTTACTATTCTTATGGTAACTAGAATGTATTCTGTGTTTCTGGCGTGCGGATGTCAGCATTCTGATTCCTGATCCTGATGTGAAGACTGCGGGTGGATGTTGCTTATTTTGTTTTGTTGGTGGTGGCTGGCTGGTGATATCGAGTTGATTTTCAGGGTTTTTCAAGTAAGGTGATGATATCACTGGAATGAGTCACTGATTTCTAGGTTATTTGATTAATTGCTGGGAATTAAAATAAGAAAATTTATTCTATTTCATTTAGGGTAGTCTTTCGGTCAGATGTTCATTTCGTGTTGAGTCATTCAAGTTCGATGTAGAGGTTGTTTGTATATTTTTGCGGACAATATTGCATGGATGTGACTCGCAGCCTCAACCTCAATTAACTTCCAACACTGCCCAGCTCTCGTGAAATTCAAGGTTCCTTGAAATTGATTTTTTACTTAATCTACCGGAGCTTAAAATCGAAATGATCAAATAATGAAAATTTATTTACCAATTCCAGGATTACCTATATAGCTAAGTAAAAAAGCGAATGCTTTGCTGAAATAATGTATTCACGGTACTAGTACTCGTATCAAATATGTGCTGCGAAGACCACTCCGCGCATCGTAATCATACAACCTCCTCAACAGCGAAAAGCAAACCCATCCACCAGGAATCGCGTGATGTTGTCGATCTGCGCCGAGCTGAACTGCAACCTTACGACCAGCAGCTTGGAAAGACGCGGAATGCCGTTCTAATGGGGAACCCAGAGGACCCAAGGTGGTAAGGAAATTGCCCAGTCGTGGGCGAATGTTTTTTCTTCAAACGCAGGAAACACCGCGCTGGCTAAATGCAATGCAGACAAAAGCGAAAAGGGCAAAAGAAATGGAAGGGGGAAAACACCTCGGGCGTCAAGAGGACGATAGAAGGGGTATCGTAAGAGAATGGTGGTGGGAAGAGGGGATGATGGCGAATACTCGCCAGCAAATGGTCGAAAGGCGATGCCAGCTCACCTTGTGGACTTCTCGAAAAGTTACAGGTGCAAGACTCGTGTTGGGTCTTGGAGAACGCGCCTACGATATGCGGCAATCTCGTTGGCCACAGTAGTGAAATCTTTCACCTTGTCGCGTCGCATGCCGTTGATGATTTCTTTCAGGCCGGTGCGATACGTTTCTTTTTCTTCTTCGGAATGGCCCTCGCGGAGAGCCCCCATTTGGACTAGAATTTTGTCATCTGTCGAGGTTAATAGCACTGTGGTCAGCATTGAGACCGGGCAAGAAGAAAAAGCATAGAAAAACGGAAGGGTGGGTGATGGGTTATGGGTAATGAGCGGGCTCGATTCGAGAATCACTCATCCGCGTGGTAAATGGGGGCAGAATAGTAAAACAGAGAAAGAAATGGGAACCATCTGGGGTATGGTACTCGGCTTCAATTCGTCGACGCACCGCTTGGAGTAATGTCTCGAAAATGCTGGAATCCACAGGTGTTGTCGTTGCACACACCACCAGCCAACTCGTAAGGACAAAGCATTTTCATCGTATCAATATCATGACTGTATGTTAGCGAACGGTAGCCGCCCGAAACGTTTTTTAGGAAGTCGGGATGGAAGCGATATGCCTCGAACATCTTGAGTGGACTGGTGTAAGGAGTGAATCTCGGATCCAAATCAATAGTGGGTGCTTTGCTCTGCAGCTAACAGTCAGTGCTTATACAATATGTCTCCGGAGAGGTGTTCGTACACCAGGCGCCCCAAGGACCTCCGTTAGCGGCCGTGACTCCCAAGATGGTGCCGGAGGTGCACTCAAAAATGCTGCATCTGGAGCTTGGTCCGCCTCAGGGGCGGAATGCGTAGGGTCATCTAAGATGGCAAGTGGAGCTGGACTGAGAGGTGGACTATATGCCGAGCCAGGCGATTCTGCGCCAGTTTCAGGCTCAGGGGGTTCGTAATCATCAGATTCCGCAGATGTTTCGCGGCGCGATTGCTCAGTCTCCTTTTGTTGACTTTCATCATGTTCATTGTCGACCATATCAACATCTTCGGCCACCGATTGTGGTCGATCGGGCAAAGCATTACCTGGTGCCTCCGCGTTGAGGTGGTCAATGCTAGGTTCGGATGCAGCTTGGGGCCCAGTAGTTGTATCAGGAAGAGGGCTTGAGGTATCAAGTTCTTCCTCTTCTTGGTCGGATGGGCTGTCGTCAGAGCTTTCACTGTCGCTGGATTCATCCATGGAAGACCCAGTGGAGCTCGAGTCCGACATGGACTCTGCCTCCCGACTATCGTCCATGCCTTCAGTTGCTCCGTTAACCTGGGTCTGGGAGACACCCGCTGCGGCCCCTGGGCTGGAAGGGAGTTGTGCGCTTGGAACAACACCGTCCTCTGCACCCGCAGAGGAATTTGCGCTCGAAACAGCTGTAACGAAATTAATGAAAATGCGCAGTCAACTATCCATCAGGTCTGTCTTACCTTGAGAAACGAGGTGCTGCTCCTTTATTTCAGCCTGCCGACGGAGTTCATCCAAATCCTCCAATGTGAGACCATTGATCTCATCACTGAGTTTCTTGAGCTCATCTACAAGTTGAAGCCGACCTTCCTTCCCCTTTGTGATTTCAGCTAGTAGAGTATCGGCTTCTCGCTTGCAGGTAGCGAGGCGCTGCTCGGATGACTCGATTTCAGCATCTAGCTCTGGTAGACCTGATTCAATCTCCTTCATGCGTAGGATTTGAGAGCGAATTTTATCCAATTGCGACATGTCCATGGAAGCGAGGACTCTGATGGAGGATTCACAAAAGGTATCGATAAGGTCTGGCCGATCAGCAAGAGTGGAAACGCTGGTGCATGTGTCCGGTGCCAATTTGGAGGTTGAAACCGGGGCAGAAGAAGTCTCAAAATTTTCGGCGCCCGTAGCGGTAGATTGTGCTTCTGACGAAGGAGTTGAGGCGACCAACGGGAGAGGCGATTGTGTACGACTGGCGGCGAGCTTCTCTTTTCGTTTTTGCTCAAGCTCTGCTATCCTGCGATGCATCGCCTGGATCTGAAGATCTCTTTTGCGAAGGCTCTCTGAATCGTGACTTTGGGGGGTAGAAGAGGACACGCCACCTCTAGAAGAATTTCTGGAAAGAGGTGGCTTTGGAACAGCGAGAGAAGGAGCAGGGGCTGGCTCCTGTTCCGAGCTGGAGTCTACATCCATATCCGCACCTTCATCATCACCGTAAAGTGATTCATCTTCACTGATATCAATAATAAGTCTGCTTTCTGAATCAGATGGAGCGGTTGAATAACTGAAAGGTTTCTTTGGCAAGTCAGGAGGTTCATCGAAATCAGAAGCCCGCGGCCTCTTCCGCTGCGATGTCCGAGATAGCGGCGTTGAGTCTACACCAATATCTTGGGATACCGAGGGATTATTAGGTTGAGTACTTTCCTGATCGGAGCCCGTCAGGAGAAGTCCTGGAATCTTTGAAACATCGGCAGAAGCAGGAGGCCGAACAGGTAGAGGGTGCTGTACCACTTGCGTACGTGCGATAGTAGGAGCAGGAGCAGAGACAGGATCAGCAGCAGGAGTATGCGCAGGCACAGGCGTAGCCACTTCATTGGGTACTGAACTTTCCTGAACTTGGCCTGGGACAGACATAGTCTGACTCAACTGTCGATTCTTCTCCTGCTGTTTCATCAGAGCCTGCTTTTTAAGCTGCTCAATCCGTTTCCTCGCCAATTCGGTTTGCGCCTTATTCTTCTCCTTCACTCCCGTCCCGTTCAATTTCGCGGGCGTGGCTGTCGGTGAAACGGCACTAGGAGAGCTTTTTGGGGTCACCTTCGGAGTCACTTTCGGGGTGTCCTGGGGCTCGGATGCTCTAGCAGCGGCCTTTGCAGCAAGCATTCTAGCAATGACTTCCTTTCTTTCCATAGGCTTGTTCGAGCCCATCGGAGGGGTAGCGGGGGTAGTCTTTGAAGAATCTTTTGCTGGAATTTTCGACTCATTTTCAACTTTACTTGAAGCCAGAACTGGAACTTCCGTATTTTTGGTCGGTTCTGCAGGCTGTGCAGGCCGAGGGACGGGATTCTTCAAAAAAGATCCCTGAGGAGGTTTTGCGGGGATAGTTGTTGATCCAGCTTTCTTCTCGGCCTTGGGAGTAGCGATTCGAATTCCAACTTCTTCATAAAGTTGCTTCAATAGTGTCGGGTTTATTCCTTCGGCCACGAGCTCTTCGTATCGAATATTGTGAGGTGCAAGGCTAAGGAGAGCACCTTGTGCTTGAACTCGTAGCTGAGCTGCTGACTTAGGTGGCTGTGATTCTTCTGAAGTTGTCGTTGTCACCTCTCGCTTTTGCATTTCAATTGCGCGATTGACCACATCAGGGTCAGCTGAAACAGATAACGGGGGATTGTAGGCTATACATTCACGGCAGGTTAGCTAAAAAAAAAGAAAGAGAGATGCGTAGAAAAAAGCGTACGTGAGCTGCTTCTGCTTGACGTTCGGGATGAAAGCTGCTCTCCTTCTTCCAAATCGTCATTTTGTGCAGATGATATTTGATCCATGCGGGAGGGGTTGGTGGGCTTTGAGGCTTTGCTCGTATAGACAGCGCTGCTATTTTCGTCATCAACTTCGCCTTCTTCGTGGAGTGAGTTCGTATAGCTAGGGGCTCTGGTTTGCGCCTGAGAAGTTGGCGCTCGACTGGCATCTGCTGATTGCGCGTCCGACGCCCCGGGTAAAGTTTGTGAGGACCCCGGAGGTGGCGCAAGCATTTGGGGGAACCCAAACGGAGGCATGGCAATAGGGGGAAATTGATGCGGCGCAAATTGTGAAGGATCAAATGGTGGCATATAAGAAAATTGAGGAGGAATGAAAAGGCCTGGGTCGACTGGTGCGCCTTGGGGAGGAATGAAGGTACTCGCATTGGGGTCGACACCGTATTGGAAAGGCTGGGCAGCAGGATTCATGAGATGCGGTGGATTGTGTGGATATTGACCAGGAGGGAGATTCGGTGGTGGAGGTATCATTCCAGGATAAGGAGGCGCCCACTGTGCGTAGCTCGAATGACCTCCATATGAAGGGGGTTGTTGGTCGTTTGACATGGTGAAATGAAGGTCGCGAGAACGCAGACCTGATCTATCCGTGGGATTCAACCGATATCAAGCCAAAGGGAAAAGAAGATGCCTTAGCAAAACTAGATGGTCCCTATCATGATGATGATGATGGACGGTCGACTAAGCGCGAGTATGCTGGAGCTCGAAAATAGGTTTTTTGGGAAGATGGGAGGTGTTACACTCGCCGTAGTACCCTGTGAATATCAAGAGAGAACTAGTATATGGTAGTAGAATACGTTCTGAGGGGGAGATGAAGAGATTATTGTCCAAGAACGGTGACAAAGTCCCTGGAATACCGTTGGAGACGTGATGGACAGTATGATTGAAAGAATTAAGCGCCGCGAAAATGTTGTCATGCGCCATCACGTGACCCGGCAGCGTTCCTCGGGCGGCCGCGATCGCCGGTCCGTGCAGGGCCAAATGTAAACAAAACACAGCTTTCTCCGCCTACTCCAACACTCCACCACATCACATCACATCACCGGCACTAGTGCTTCTGCCCACTTTCTTCAGCCAAGTTGTTTCTTCTCTTCTCCTTTTTCTGTTATTCTGCTGAACACGTTTTACTTCTTCCCAAGTGAAGCTCTGTTCGATATTAAATACAATCACACTCACGGCTATGGGAAACAGCTCTGGACTCTAAATGATGCGCTAACTGAACCCAACACCACAACTACCACCCACCATGCTTCCCTCTCAATTAAATAATTCCCCCAAGCGGGCTAATCCGTTTGGTCGTTCTTCACCGTCTCCAGCACCACAGTCACAGACGACACGACCAAAGTCTGCTATCATCACTCCGACAAATGGCTTGGAGTCTGCGCGAGGGCACCTGCGCAATTCATCCGTCTCACAACTCTCCTCCGCGCGGTCTTCAACCTCGGCCACCCGGGAACGGTCAAATTCCGGCCGGAACAATGCTTCATCGGGGACCTTTGCGCCAAGTTTCATCAAGTCCGAGGAGATGCGACGGAGTGCAGACCAAATTCGTGGGTTAGAAGGCGACAATGACTTTTCAGGAAACAAGTATGTTTGGTTGAAAGATCCCGAGAAGGCATTCGTGCGTGGTCTCGTTCTGGAGGAACTCGAAGGTGGCAAGTTATTGGTCCAAAGTGATGACGATGGTGAAGTATGAGCTCTCGCGTACCCGTCGCTTTACCTGCGAGATCCTAACTAACCATTTGACTAGCAACGCGAAGTCGAAGCCGACCAGGTGGATAAGGTCAACCCTGCAAAGTTTGATAAAGCCGACGACATGGCCGAATTGACGCATTTGAACGAACCCTCAGTCGTACACAACCTTCACACCAGATACCAATCAGACTTGATTTATGTCAGTCACCTTGCACGGAAGGGCAAACAATTGGATGATAGCTGATGCATTTTGAGTTTAGACATACTCTGGACTTTTCCTCGTGACGATCAATCCTTATTGCCCGCTTCCAATCTATACGAACGAATATGTCAAGATGTTCAAGGGTCGTGGGAGAGAGGAGACTCGGCCGCATATCTTTGCTATGGCCGATGAGGCATTCAGGAACCTAGTTGAGGAGGGCGAAAACCAAAGCATCCTTGTGACGTGAGTTCTGGATATATAGCTTCATTCGCGAGGTTTGGACTAACAATCTTCTTCAACAGAGGTGAATCTGGTGCCGGTAAAACAGAGAACACGAAAAAGGTCATCCAGTACCTTGCTGCCGTCGCGACTTCCGATACTCCGTATGGTCGATCCGGTACTAAGAATCTGACAAACTTATCCCAGCAAATCCTGCGGGCCAACCCTATCCTCGAAGCCTTCGGAAACGCTCAGACAGTGCGAAACCACAACTCTTCTCGTTTCGGAAAATTCATTAGGATTGAATTTTCTAGATCAGGTCAGATCTGCGGAGCGTGGATCGATTGGTACTTGCTGGAGAAGTCGCGAGTTGTTAAACCCAACTCCAGCGAGCGTAATTATCACGTCTTTTACCAGCTGCTTCAGGGAGCAGACAAGAAAACCAGAGAGAAGTTATTGCTCGACAACCTTCAGATCCAAGATTTCGCATATACAAGAGATGGAAATGAATCCATCGTGGGAGTTTCTGATCAGGACGAGTGGAACTCTCTCATTGAAGCTTTCCATGTCATGAATTTCTCCGAGGAAGATCAAACATGTATTTTACGCACTATCGCTGCTGTCCTGCATCTTGGCAATGTGTCTGTCGCCAAGGCCAGTGCCCGTGCGGAGCAGGCGGCGCTCAACCCAGACGGATATGCTAGCATGGAGAAGGCTTGTCGGCTTCTGGGTATTCCCGCTGAACCCTTTGTCAAGGGTCTGCTTAACCCCAAGGTCAAAGCTGGCCGAGAATGGGTTGAGAAGGTCCAGACTCCCGAGCAAGTTCGCCTCGCTTTGGATGCCTTGTCCAAGGGTATCTATGAGCGCGGTTTTGGAGACCTCGTGACCAGAATTAACAATCAGCTTGGCCGCTCCATGGCTGATGATAAATATTTCATTGGAGTGCTAGATATTGCCGGTTTTGAGATCTTTGATAACAACAGCTTCGAGCAACTCTGCATCAACTATACCAACGAGAAACTTCAGCAGTTCTTCAATCATCATATGTTCGTTTTAGAACAAGAAGAATATGCCAGAGAACAGATCGAGTGGCAATTCATCGATTTTGGCAAAGATTTACAGCCAACAATTGATCTGATTGAACTTACCAATCCTATCGGTATCTTCTCCTGCCTTGACGAAGACTGTGTGATGCCCAAGGCCACCGATAAGTCTTTTACCGAGAAGCTTCACTCGCTGTGGGACCGTAAAACACCTAAATATCGCTCTGCTCGTCTGAGTCAGGGCTTTGTCCTTACACACTATGCTGCGGAGGTGGAGTACACAACTCACGACTGGCTTGAGAAGAATAAGGACCCCTTGAACGACAATATCACACGCCTCCTGGCTGACTCAGAGGAAACCCATGTCGCCAATCTTTTCTCCGATTGCGCTGACTCGGAAGTCGGAGTCGATTTTCCTCGAAGCCGCGTGAAGAAGGGATTGTTCCGTACAGCCGCTCAAAAACACAAGGAGCAACTCGCCAATTTGATGAGCCAATTACACTCCACCCACCCTCACTTCGTGCGATGTATATTGCCAAACCACAAGAAGCGCCCAAAGATGCTCCATGCACCATTAGTTTTGGACCAGCTTCGTTGCAATGGTGTTTTGGAAGGTATTCGTATTGCACGAACAGGCTTCCCTAATCGACAACCCTTCGCTGAGTTCAGACAGCGTTATGGCGTGCTCTGCCATAAGATGCCGAAGGACTATCTTGAGGGTCAGCGTGCAGCCCAAATGATGCTTGAACAATTAGGTATGGATCGATCCTGGTATCGCGTCGGCCGCACCAAAGTTTTCTTCAGGGCAGGTGTCCTGGCAGACCTAGAAGAGAAGCGGGACGAAATCATTCGGAATATCATGACCCGCTTCCAGTCTTTGGCTCGTGGGTTCGTTCAACGTCGAATCTCAAACAAGCGTCTCTATCGTGCCGAGGCAACCCGCATCATTCAGCAAAACTTCCACGCCTATCTGGAGCTGAAGGATAGTCCTTGGTGGCGCATGTTCTCCAGGATGAAACCCCTTCTTGGCGACACACGCACAGCTAAGGAAGTGCAGAAAAGAGATGACAAGATCAAATCTCTCGAGCAGAAAATGCAGAAGGATCTTTCTGATCGCCAGAGACTTGATGAGGAGCGACGACGTACCGAGTTGGAGATTCAAAAGATCCAACAAACCCTCGAAAGCGAGCGTGCCCTTGCTCTTGACAAGGAGGAGATCTTCAAGCGTTTACAAGCCCGAGAGGGAGAACTCGCAGAGAAGCTGTCCGAAGCTATTGCTGACCAGGAAAACCTTGAAGAGCAACTGGACGAGCTGGTTGACGCAAAGAAGAAGACAGACGAGCAGCTTCAACTGCGTATCACTCAGCTTGAACAAGCAGGTGCCATTATTCAAACACTGGAGGCTGAAAAGAATGATGCGCAGGCGCGATTGGCTGAAATAAATGACAAGTTCACCGAAGCAGAGAGTCAGTTCTCCGGCAAGGATAGCCAAATCCAAGAGCTTGGACAAGAAATCAAGATGCTTCAAAGCCATCTCAGCCTCAAAGACCGCAAGCTACAAGAGCTTGAAGCGAAGTTGTTGAAAACAGATCAGGACCTCGATGTGAAGCTTGCGAATACTTCCAAAGAGCTTGACAAATCAAAGAAGCAAGTCCGCGAGCTTCTTGATGACAATCGATCTGTACGTCAGCAGATTTCCGAACTTTCTGCCACATCCACAGGCTATGAAGATCTCTTGCGACGGAAAGAGAGTGAGATGGCTGTTCTGCGAAGCGACGCGAAGAAGCACAGCGAAGAAAAACAGAGTATTGAAGCCGAAAGGAAATCTCTATCAGTTCGGCATGATGATATGCAACAACGTCTGCGCGAAGTGCAGGCGGAGCGAGATGCTATGCGCTCAGAGAAAGCTCAGTTGGAGCGGGAAGCCGCTGCCGTGAAACAGCTTCTTGAGGATAAGAGAACTGAGGATGCTGAGGCTGGCGAAAGCAGGAAGTTGCTTGAACGTCAGGTGCATGAATTGAAAGAACAATTATTCAAGGCCGAGGCAGACCTCAGCCGGGAACGCCAGTCAAGAGATGATGTCCAGATGCTTGCCGATCATAACCTCTCGGACCTGAATACCAAGTACGAGGCTCTCAACAATTCAAAGATTGAAATTGAGAAAGAGATGTATATTCAACAAGATAGTCTTCGGCGAGCGACTGAGGCCCGTGTTGCTGCAGAGTCCTCGAAAAAGGAGCTACAGGGCGAATTGATCAAGCTTCGTGACAGATTCACAAATGTTGAGAATGCGCGATTGAATGCGGAGGCTGAGCTTGAGCGCAAGTTGAAGAGTCAGTCTGATGAACGCATCTCGAGTCTGCGCAGGGATCTTACCGAGAAAACGGAGCTGCTTGACGATATCGAAACGGAACGTTCCGAGTTGGCTGCTCGTGTTCAGGAGCTGAATCATGCAATTTCTGAATCTGACAACTTCCGTATTCGCCATGATCAGCACAAAGAACGACTTGAGCGAGAATTGGTAACCCTTCGCGGTCGATTGACGGCTTCCGAGAATGACAACCGATCTCTTCTCACGAAAATCCAGCAAAAGAACCTGGACATTGCTCGCTCGAGTTCTAAGGCTAGCGACAACAACAGACTCCGCTTGGGCAATCTTCAGAAGGAGAAGGCCAAGCTGGACGAAGAAAACAAGAAATTGGAGCGTCAGCTTGGGGAATCGCAGCTTGCCATTACCTCCCTTGAAAAGCAAAAAGAGAAACTTGCTTTGAACCTTGAGGATATCAACCACGAGATCCAGAGGGAGCATAAGACTAGCCGCAATGCAGAAAAGGCCGCATCTACTGCCAACATCCAACTTGCAGAGGCCAACCGCAATCTCGAGAATGAGCGTCAACTTCGCGCCCAGGCTCAGTCAAACACACGTCAAGTGCAAGCCACTTTGGATAGAACCAACAAAGAAGTTGAAGAGTTACACCACAAGCTAATTCTACTTCACCGAGTGTTTGAACCCGAGGCCACTGAGACTGCTCAGTCTTGGGAAGCGGTTCAACCTCAGCTTTCCAAGCAGGTCGACTTGGCCCAAGTAATCGATACCGTGCAACATAAGCTCAAGGTCTCAGAGGAGAAGCATGCCCGGGCCGAGAGCCAGCTTGCTGAGATGCGTCGCCGTCACGCCGACGAAATGAAAGATCTAGATACCAAGTACTCCTCGTCAAAGCGTGCTCTGCTTGAGGAAATTGACCAGAACGAAGTGGCGAACAATCGCACACCGCAGCACTTCCGTAAGAATTCTGAAAACGCGCTGAAGAGATTCTCCAACCCCTCAACACCCAACCGACTACAAAATGTTTACGAAACAGCCAATGATTCAGCCCGCTCCGACAGAACCGTTGATACTGTTGGTTACCAGAGACGCATGGACTCTGCAGCCGAGATTGAAGAGCTTCAGAACAGGCTTCAGATGACCGAGATGCAAAACCGCCATCTCCAAGGCCAGATTGAACGGTCGACCCCCAACCGAGACATCTGGCAGGACGAGAGTCCCTCTATTCGTCGTATGAACCTACTTGAACGCGAGAATGGCCGCCTTCATGACCAACTCGACGATTCAGCCAAGAAGGTATCGTCCTTGGAGCGCAGCATTCGCTCCGGTGAATTGTCCTTGCGTGATGTCCAGGCTAAGTCCCACGAAGAACTATATGACTTGATAAACTCCCAAGAGCAATCTCGTCGCTCTCTTCTCAAGGTTCATAACGAGACTATGGCCGACTTTGGAGAAGCTAAGTCTCACTTTGAGAAACTGAAGCGCAGCCGTGCTGCTTTGGAAGTCGAGCTTCGCGATGCCCGCTCTGAGATGCAGGAAATCCAAGAGATCAGGGATCAAGATGCTGTCAGCCGCAATCAACTTTTGCAGGAGTTCTCTGATCTGCAAATTCGTCTTGACTCGGAATCCTCAAGGGCTGCCGATTTAGAGTCTAGCCTCAGTCTATATAAGACACGTGCTGATGAATACTTCAACAAGATTGAGCAAGCCGAGATCACAGTTCTTAAGGCTACACGTGCGGAGAACTTCGCCAAAGCCCGTTCCCTGGAAGCCGAGGAAACCTGTGCTCAAATCATGTCCGAAAGAAAAGAAATGGATGGTCTTGTCGAGGATCTACAGCGTCAGACCACTTCCTTGGAGGCTCGTATGGAGGACCAAGCCGCCGAGCTTCAAGCCGCCTTGCAGTCAAAGCAACGTCTCCAGAACGAGCTTGAGGACTACCGCAACCAGCGAGCCATCGATATTGAAGACAAAGAAACTTCAATGGAGCAAACTAGACAAAAGTACCAGAGAGAGTTCTCGACAATCAACAGTGAACTTGAGATGGAGCGTGAGCGTGTTCTGCATGCTCGTGGGGAGAACACTCGCCTGCGGGAGGAGCTGGAAGATCTTCGGAGCAAATGGGATAATGAAGTCCTTAACAGCTCTACTTGGGCTAAGGAGAAGGCTCGCTTGGATATGGTAATGCAAGATATCACTAATTCTCGAGATGAAGCTGCCAAGGCACACAACGAGGCCCAAGTCAAGGTTGTCTCCCTTCTTTCCCAGGTCCGAACTTTGCGTACTTCCGTTGATGATGTCACTGCCGAGCGTGATCTTCTCTTGAAGGACAAGAAAATGCTGGAGGGTCGCTTGGCTGAGGCCGGTGAGCGTCTGGAAGACCTTGCCAAGGGCGAGAGTCCATCTATGCGTAATGCCGCTAGCATGGATCGTGAGCTGCTGGAGCTCAAGTCCAAGCTTGCTCAACAAGAGGATGTTTCTTCTGCAGCAGTCGGCAAGATGCGCCGTGCTGATGCTCTGAACACCGAGATGCAGAAAGAGCTCACCGCTGAACGCGAGGCCCATGCCCAGCTTTTCAAGGAAAAGGCAGCGGTCGAGAAGCAGCTCAAGGAAGTTCAACTTCGCTGTGTTGATCTTGAAACCAAGGGCTATTCTTCCGGTAGCCAGGACGTGCGGTTCTTGCACAAGCGAATTAAGGAGGTAAGTAATATCTTTATAATATTTAGACTACATTGACTAATATCGAAATTTTGTTTTAGCTCGAGACCCACTTGGAAGACCAAGAGAACAAGAATAGTGCCGAGCAACGATCTCTACGGAACATTGACCGTACTGTCAAGGATCTCCAGTCACAGATTGATAGACGTGAGAAGGTCAATGTCCAGCTTACCGACGACATGAACAAGGCCCAGGAGAAGATTGCGCGTCTCCTCCAGAACATCGATGAGCTCCAGCAGGGTGATACTGATACTCAGCTGAAGATTCGTCGAGCCGAGCGTGAACTGCGCGAGGAGAAAGAGAAGTCGTTGCGTCTGGAGCGGGATCTTGCCAGCTACAAATCGAGGAGTAGCACCATTGGACGGTCCCCCATGGCCGCGCTCAGTGATGCAGGTAGCCGCCGGGGAAGTGCTGCTTATGGATCTAACGATGCCCTTCAGCGGAAGCCCAGCAACACCAAAGGCTTCCTTTGAATAAGAAAGCCAGGGCTTGTACCATCATGAACTCGGAGTCGCTTTTGGGGAGGTAATTTGTTTTGGTTTTGGTTTGCTTTGTCTCTTTGCTTGCGGTTGGCGTACATGTGCATTCGGAGAGGAACGTCTTGATCTTTTTTCTGTTCACAATAGGTCCTGCTCATATTGTTTCAAGGAGCTGATGTCTTTTCTCCTTTGGGATTGTATGTATTGCTAGAGTTGGTTGTTTTTGCGTTGTCCGGTTTGGAGTAAATACGCTTGATGGGTATTACGATACGGCTATCTACAATACAACAAGAATTCAAGTTCCAAGTTAATCGAACAGATCAAGAGAATAGACTCGCACAGCATAGAAGCAGAATAAATTATCACATCTTCCCAGAATAGAAGTAACTTCCAAGACTGTAACGGGACCATGCATACTACAATTAACTTAATGCACATATCGGAAAGATACCACCCCTTCTGCCCTCACCGTTCCAGCAATCGCAGAACTACTCGCAAGGACACCATCCTCTAACTCTGCTCTCTGGATTTCCGCATTTTGCTTCTTCAAATGCCACTTAATACACAAGGCCATGAGCGCACACACCAGACACGCACCACTCATGACGCCGCCACCAGCGTAATACCGTGGTTGTTGTGAGTCGGGAAACATGTACGAGGTATAGAAATGCGCTACTCCAGCACCCATCAAATTAACAATCGCCAACGCACTCGCACGTTTCGCCTTGGGGCGGGGTAGTGTAGAGCTGAGCCAGGAAACGCAAAGATTATATGGTGAGTAGGAGCCGGCTGTCATGAGGAACATGCTGAAGTAACGGCCGCCAGTAGAAGGGACGAACATTGCCTGCCAAATGAAGAAAGTATAAGAATGTACATTCGATTTTAAATTGTGTAGTTTTCGGGTGGGTAGGACTTACCAGAAGATTACCAAGAAGTGCAAAACCTAGCGGAATTGCTATATGAAAGCCTCTCTCTTGTTTATGGGCCGCGTGGAAGGAAATGGCCAGGGAACAGAAGAAAGCAAATCCATATGGAGGAGCTGTTAAGAGAAGTGTGATCGTCTCGTTATATCCCAGTGTTCCGACGATTGACGGAAAGAAATTGTTGAATGATTGGGCTGTTAAAAGGGCCATTTGAAGAATGATGAACATGTATAGTTTTGGATCAAGGAGAGCTTGTTTGACGCCCCAGAGGAGAGAACCGGGGTCATCATCGACAAGTCCAGCGTTTTCATTGCGGAGACGCCAATCCTAGTATGTAAAGCAATCATCAGTCTCACTTTTGGAATTTTGATATAGATTGTTTCGTAGTTTCGCTTACAGCCAGTAGTTGATGCTCATGGCTCATCCACCAACGCTTGGTAGTGCCAGGATAGTCAGGGATAAAAGCAATAACAAGGATTGCAATGGCAATAGTCATCGACCCTTCAATAATGAAAAGCCACTCCTAAAGATTAACAGTTAGCCGATTATCAAACTTGAACAAACTGGACTAAAGGTAGTAGTAGTCACATATAGGTAACTCACCCAAGCTGGTCTACCCATTTTCCCCTCCATACGAGCAACAATACCCGCAGCAATCAATCCACCAAAAGCACTAGCCAACATGTTTGCCCCGTACAGCAAAGCAATTCGTGGAGGTAGCTCTGATCGTTTATACCAGCAGGACATTAAAAAGAATACTCCCGGCAAGAAGGGACCTTCTACCATGCCCAGTATAAGACGGGAAATGAAGAGACCAGCGAAGTTCCGAGTAAAGGCCTGACACATCGAGACAACTCCCCAAGCTGCGGTGACGATTCCGATATAGATTGATGGTTTGACTTTCGTGATCACTAGATTGGAGGGGAGTTGAGTGAGGATATCTGGTGAGCGTGGATAGTGAGTGCCGGTCATGGAATCGGGAATGTCAGGTAGTTCTTACATCCAACGTAGAATATCATGAGACATGTATTGTACTGAGTATTTGTGATGCCGAGGGAATCTGGTAAACCGGCGATTTTTGCATTTGCAATATTGTTCCTAGTGGAGAATTAGTAGTGATGACTCTGGGTTGATTGAATGGATAATATCAAGTTTACAGTATCAACTGAAAAGTCCCTGAGGGAAAAAGGACCTACCGATCGAGAATATTCATCAAAAAAAGAATCACCACTGAAGGAAGAAGACAGCTATCCAATCTTCGAACAAGTCCTTTTTCAAGCATTCTAATTTCCTCCTCTCTCCACGATGCTAATTCCGCTGGCAAAGGCAATTGCTGTAACGGTCCGGGCTTGACATACTCAATAGCCTCAGTACCAGGCTTGGTCCCTGATACTATATCGTCCATGTCGCGTTCTTCCCGGCAATATACTTGAAATAATTTATTTACCTTGCCGCAAATGGGGAAAATACTGTGTTCTACGGCAGATGCCAACGCGAGGGGTGGGTTCTCTCTCTCTTTTATACGTTCTACTGTTCAGATCTACCTGGAAAAGGCTACATAGTGGGATCCTCGAGCAAGGGCACAGTTCTTACCGGTGAGCTTTCCGTAATCCGGGGTAAATGCGGGGTGTTAGGGTGGAGTCACCAATAAGATAATTTTAATTTCGAATGGATTTGATGTTTGGTGGCTGTTATATGCCAATATTCCAGATGCCGGTGAGAAACCCGGAGAGTAAGTTAGGGGAGGGAATGTACGAGTGCAAGTTTTAGTTAAGGTAGAAGTTTGAAGCCGATGGGGTATATTGGAAAGATAGACAGTTTCTCTACTTTATATTTCACATGGTTTTATTGGCAAATGATCTGTTCAGCTAGTGCTCGTCAATGATTTCAGGACGGACGTGGGTGGAATTAGGGTTGAGATGGGATGTCCCCACGGATTATCAACTCTATTCTATTGATTGTCAGCTGTATTACAAGATCATAATAGTAAATTAGATAACTTGAGACAAATAGTTACGTCTTGGCTATTCAGTTGAGTAATATCATATTATCTTTAGTATTTTATTGCTGAAATCCGTAGTACCTGAGTTGCAGACGACGTAGCCAAAGTCTCAAAGAACGCGTGGGATTCCAGTATTATACAAGTCTCTTTGCAGATGATATCATAGTATTAAGGCTGTTCAATATAATTGATTCGATATTTGATCTTAGAAGAGTAGTGATATCGATTTCACCAATAAGAGATTCCTACAAAAGAGTCCATGTATAAAGCCTGATTTTCCAAAACGCCAGCCCAAGCCAAATAAGAGCGAAGACAGGAGCCCAGAAAGACAAAAAAGAAATCCCACAATATCCAGAAGAAAGACAATAGCCTGAATTGAATATGAGAAAAATGACTCCAGATTCGAGTAGGCATGCGGAACGTAATTAATCATAGCCACACTCATCCTCTTCAGTGATGATCAAGACGCCAAGTCAATATAGAAGGGAATGGCTAACAAGAAGTAAAGGGAGCAGCAAGAAAAGCCATGAAAAAAGCAAAAAAAGACAGATGCCTGCAGTAACGGGTCTAATGTACAATGGGCGACATGGCAACAAAAATTAAATGAAACAAAGGGGTATCGTGAGGAGAAGAAGCAGATGATCGGTCTAGTTTGGGATGTATACATACCACACACAACAGAGAGACTCGTGTGGTGCGGTGAGCACGGCAGAACCTACCGCTCCCCAACCTTCCCATATTCTTGCTGCCACTTAAAGAGATGACGGGTCAACACGTCCATCATTTCCACGCTGCTAAGATCTTTGAAGTCCTTTTCGTGGATTGGAGCATCTCCGTCGCCGTCTGTCGTGGGTGGGGCTGACTCGCCGCCATCGCTGGTTGTAGATGCTACCGCTGCATCAATCTGTTCGACCATGCTCTTCAAGAGCAGACCCTGAGCATGGCCCTCGCTTCCTGTGGGCGTGGAAGAGTTCTCGCCGGCAGTTGCCATCTCTAATTGCATCCGTGATATAAAGTCGAGAATAGCCGCCACGCGTCGCCTCATTTCATTCATCGTCGTGCGCTGTGGATGCATATGCCGAGGTTTGCTTGGCCGGCCAGTATCTCCTCCATTGATATGGATACCGTTTGCATTGCCATATCCTACTCGTGGAGAATCTCCCCCAATATCGTGAGATTGCCCTCGGCGTGGTGATTCGGTGCCATTGCCGTTGGCATCCCGGTCTTTAGTATATTGATTGCGTCCAACTCGACCCCGCCGTGCAGGCGGACGCCCTGACTTTCGTGTCGTTGGTCGGACTGGTGTTGGCTCCTGAGGAGTGGGGGTATCCGGGATTGCCTGTGCAGGTTCAGGCTCGGCTGGTATTGTTTTGGTGGGTGATCCTGCCTCGCGTTCAGATTCTATGATTGTACATTGTCAGTAAGCTTGAGGAACTTGCCAATATAAATCTGTTGATACTCACCATCACCTTTGCGCCGGGTTGTCCTCTCTTTTCGATTATTGACCGCTTCCGGAGCTTCCACTTCGGGCTCCTCGGGCTCCTTGGACTCTTTAGTGGGTTCCTGATCACGCTGACCCCGGGATGCTGCCCTTTGCCTTCGAGTACCATTCGTTGCCGGCTTTGCCTTGGACTCATCATCGGATGGGGGCTGAGATGGCGATTTGCTTTCTTTCGGTACAGTGGCGGGGGATGGGGAGCTTGTTCGTGGACGCTTGGAGCCTTGTCTATTTCTGGAAATTCAATATCAGTCACCGGATTACACCTGTCAACATAAACCATAGCAAGAAATACGCACGCTTCACTATCACTCCGGCTCCTCTTGCCGCGCCGGGTAGTAGATGTTTCGTCGGGGAGACTGTGAGAATCCTCTTTGCTCTCCTGGATAGCTCGGCGGAGTTGTTCTTCTTCATCGTAAGCGGCATCACGACTGTTCATGGTAGAACGCCGCTTGGGATTTGAGGCACCTTCGCTGTTACGCGATTTTGGGTCCTTGGAGCGTCGGGAGGTCTCACGCGAAGAGGCTCGAGAGGAGGGGGCGGGCGAGGAGCCCGGATTGACGGGGAGGTAGGTAGATGAGCGCTGGCTGTCGGGATTGTCAGCATCGTATTCCTTGGGAAACAAATATTTCAAAAGGTATCGCGGTCCATATCTACCGCAATTGGCGTTCATTTTCACGTATTTGCATTTTTCGCCGTCCGCACCAGGCTTGGAGCCAGCTCCAGCAGTAGTAATGCAACGAAGATGGGTGAAAACAAAATCAAATGAAAAGAAAGGGAGAAATGCGAGGAATATTTCAAACATACTCATTTGGTTCGCCGCGAATTTTGTGCAAGTCCTTTCGGCACTCCTCACAAAAATATTCGTCGGGGCTTGTTTCTTCGTCCATGATTCCCACACAGCCACCGTGCTGCCAGACTTTGCACGAGTCGCATTGGATGAACATGCTACCAATTTCATCTGAAAGCAGTTCAGATGGATCAAGAGGAGGTTGATCGCCCTCTGGCTTGATTGTTTCGCGACCGAGCAAGAGGGCTTCGCGACGAGAGGGGGGCAATCCAGGGTAATCCTGCTGCCCACACAAACAACGAGTTATTTCCTCCTCTTCATCCTCATCCATTTCTTCGTCTTCGCCCGTCCGAGGGGGGTCTTCGTCATCGTCGTCATTGCGGGCGCGCTGGCGCTGACGTGTGTGTGGGAGGTCGGCCCTCGAGCCATTTTCGGTATCGTCGATGGACTGGGAACGAGCACCGGCCGAACCGTGAGGGGAAGGGTTTTTATGGTTTGATCTAGTACTTCTTTCGCGTGTAGTGGAGTTGGAGGAGCTGGAGGAGGAGTTGGTCTGTTGAAGGAGGGCAGGAGAAGGCTGGGAAGTGCGGGCTCGTGAAGAGCGGCGAGGCGTCATGGCGGCGAAATGGATAAATGGTGAAAGTATGCGAATTAATAAAGATATAAGAGCTGGATTCACAAGCAATGAGAATTGACAAGTCGTCCTAGGATCTGAATGGTAGGTTTGGAAGCACCACTTCGAGCCAGACGAGGTTACGAGGGAGCTTCTGGCGCGCGATTGGGGAGCTTCGTGGTGGTGGAAGAAGTGAGGAAGAATTCAAAATCGCAGTTCGAACAGAAGTAGGGCGTCACAAGGCTCGAAGAAGAGCCCGATGACTACATAGTCCGACAGAAGAAAAGAAGAGGGGATTGGCGGGGGTGCAGCAGAAGAAGAAGAAGAAGGAGAAAAGCGCCGGGAACGGGCAGACTCCAAAAGATCCTCGCCCGTCCTTCCCCGCTCTGAACGCCTCGACGCGACTTTGTCTCTTTCACCTTTCTTCTTCCCCTCGGGCCGCTTCTTTTTTATCTGGGATTTCCTGCTCGAGTCTATTTCTTCTTCTTCTTCTTCTTCTTTTTTTTATTCATGGTTTTTCCACATTTCCAAGAAATGCTCGTCTTTTTGAGATAATGCTAACCCTGAGATGTACTGACTTTTTTCACCCCTCGGCAGAAATCCGCTCTGTTCACCTAAGACTGACGCACACCTACTGTACCTCCCTCTATGCTTCACGAAGCACCCTAGCAAGGCGTTACCTTTGCTCTATACCCATAAAGTCGTGTCTTTCTTTTGCCTTGCGGGTCTTCCAGGGGATTTCTTTTTGTCTACTCGGCATACAAGACTCGGTCTTGTGGCGCAAGAACTGCGAGGCGAGTCGTAGAGTGGGGAATCCGGCTCAATGCTTGATCGGCAGGGAATTGACGCGAATTGGAAGGAATTGGTATGGATTCAAGTCTCTGCACGGTGTTGTCAGTATCCAGATCAGCGTATATTCCCCTTTCCCCATCTTGTGACTGCAGTGAAAGGTGAAGAATAGTCCAATCCGTATGCGTGTTCATCGATGCTCCTCTTCACGATTCCTCGTTCTCTCACACCGCTCTCATTACATGTCTCCCTCCTTTCCTCGTGTCGATACTTCTTTACAGGGAGATATATGTCTTTCTAAGATCATAAATACGGATTGCAATACCTGGACATGGTGTAACCATCATCGGGCTTCATTGCTGGGAGTGAGCTTTCTTGTGCGGAATCCAAGCCGTTCTCACGCAAGGCACCGGCACCTACACTCGCCACTTGGAATGCAGGTACGGCTAGATCATTGCTTCAGCAGAACATACATGATGTCGCTGGATACATACAAGCAGGAGGGATGGCGATTGTCACTTTTCCTGAGAGTTTTGAGATCCTCCGCGGATAGTCGATGTTCTATGAAAGTATCCACCCGTACCTGCCAAGTACTCATAATTTTGGATTGTATAGTACATATAGTAAAGTTGGTCACCAATGATGAGATATTGTAAGACACTAGTGCCCCCTCTTAATCAGTATCCAATTCGTATATTCCCGAAACATCCTTCCCTGAGATTCAACTAGTGCCAGTGTTCAGTATCAATCATAGCGCACACTAACATTGTAGAGCAACCCATCATGAACTGTCAGGATACACCTATATACTTCTATTCATTCCATTTCTTTACCTTCTAGTACTCCCATTTCACACCTTCCTACCAGCTATTTTCTCAGTCTACGTCTGTACCTGATTTGGAAGACCACATAACATCTCTAAATCCCCCATTTATAAAGATGTATAATGAATGCTGCGTAATAAGTACCCCGGACTACCTCGTTGGGTGCCCGTTATTACCAAAAACGGACTAGTCTCATATGGAAGCCGAAATCCCGTGACTCTCACTGGTCTTTCCATTTCCCTCCAAACCCCTCCGCAAGTTGTACTTCACGAAGGATCTCCCGGGGGCTTTTCCTGCAAGAGCCCTTGAATTCTTGGATATTCTTATACTCCGGATCCTTTCAACCTATTTTTTTTATTTCTATCATTCTCGTCTTTTCGTGGGTGCTGCTTGGTGCTGAGGAGTCGCACTCGTCGTGGGTATGTTCATATTCCCATTTTCCGTGGTTGTGGAACATCCTAGCTGGCTGGAATAATCAGGCATGATCAGCCTGACAGGTTGTCCATTTGGTGATTCACTGCTCGGTTCTTCTTCTTCTCTATCGACATGTTTCTATATGTGTGTCTCGTCAGGATCTAATACCAGCATTGCCAATAGTCCCGCTGATCCCGTATTTCCCCACGATCACACATTATTACCAATCTTGCTGGTTTTCCTCTTACCCCCCCACGACAAACTACCGGAGGAGGGAAAATTGGAAACAACCAAACAGGCATCGAAGGCTGGCTTATACCACCAGTCTTGACGCTTGTGGTTGAGGGCGAGGGTTGAGAACTTGCATGATGACTGCTACCCTGAGTATGTCAACTCGTCTATGGGACCTCCTTGTCTAGCCGCCTCGTTGGCTATACAAGGCACCCCCTAGTAGACACCTCTACGGACTAGATTATGTACTCTGGTTACTCGGTTACTGACGTCGTGTGTGCTTGTGCAGACGGGACGTTCAACTCGGCCCCTGACACACCATCTGCCGTCTATCCCGATCGTCTGATTCGGCCTCTGCCTAAAAAGACCCTTCGGTCACGCTTGTCCACCGACACCGCCGACACAATTCACTACCCACCGACACCTCCGGCCTCCCAGATATTCTACGGCATCCCCGGAGACTCCGAAGAGGCGGTCAACGACGCCAAAGTCTACGTGCAACAGACAATCGAGTCGGATCGGCATGAGCTAACCCCCGAGGCCGACACGCATCAAGGATTTGACACAGCTGCAGAATTGGAAAGCGGCGACGAGGATGGTCCTGTAGTCGTTCGACGCAGTGCTGGATTTCGAGGTTCAATGTCACCCGGTTCAAGTTCACACCCCCAGGGGTACCCCGGGAAAGAAGAAGCGCCTAAATCTTCGGCTGGTCCCGACGGTTATGATGCATTTGAGAACACAAACAACAAGAAGAAGCGCAAGATTCCTACACCGGGTAACATGGGCGGTCATCACTCAGCTCTTTCGCCGGAATTTGCAAGTATGGGTTTGGCTAATTCCAGCCCGGTGCCAGCCGCGGCGAATGATAGTATGGGAACTGGCACGTATTATGGAAGTGGAAACCCGGCGTCTCCCTTAGGGAGTGGAATTTCAGGCTCTGGCCGAGGCAGATTAGGACGGAGTTCAGCACGGAGTAACTCCGGGAGAAATCCTCTATCCGCCAATGCTCAAACCGCTTGGATGACTGCTCGAACACCGAGCCGTCGGGACGGACTGATGTCGTCTCCTGGGCCATCTGGTAAGCTCGACCGTTCCTGGGCCTTTGGGATAGGATCGTCGCGGAAAATGACAATTGTGGGGTAATGCTAACTTTCTCCCCAAGGTGACTCAGACCAGGGGATCATTTCCACTGCTATTGCAAATGCAGCCTCTCTCTCTTCTCCACCTCAAGGTCCTAGTAATGTCAGCCTTTTGGACCAGGAGAATACTACTCCGACGAAGACCCAATTCACCTTTACGTGCGAGTCGGACTCCTCCAAGGGCATGGCTATGCAACGAAGTCCATTCCCTCTACCCCACCGCTCACCTACGTCGCCCCTTGCTCCAACCACACAGAACCCCCGAGGCTTTTCCACACAAGGGACGCAAACGAGCCCGAGCATGGCTGCGCAGGGTAATCAGCATCTCCCACCGGGGGCACAACCGCCACCACCAGGAGAGCCAGCATCAGGCACCGTGAGCCGTAAGAAGAAACGGCCACCCGGCAGCATATACTCTCTCGCAGCGCGCCAGCGCAAAATTCAACAGCAGTATACTAATATCCACCACCCACCAAGATTGGAAGACATTTGGATCTGTGAGTTTTGTGAGTATGAAAGTATCTTCGGACATCCTCCGGAGGCACTCATCCGACAGTATGAGATTAAAGACCGCAAAGAGCGAAAGCGACTTGCGGAGAAGAAACGGTTATTGGAGAAAGCCAAGATGAAAGGTCGCAAGTCGAAGAAGGCGACGAAGAACTCGAAAAATGCTCCCGGGCACCAAAACTATCAGCAGGGTTATGATCGTGCCTCGGTCGATCATTCCTCGGCTGCTGGATCTGGTCATCCTGATGATGAGTATATTGGCCACGAATATGATGATGAACCTAGTCCGATCCCTTCGCATGATCCTGTTTCCCCTGCAGATCTTAAACCCCCCCTCCCGCCGTCAGGGAATCATCCTAAATTGTCATCGACGGCGGGAGAAATGACCAAAGGCGCTGCGGATGCTGGGGCGAGGCGACCAGCCTGACAATTCGTCGGGTCAGAGTGTCAGACTCCCCAGCTCTTTTTCTCGGCATAATTTCATCTCAATTCTTTTTTCTTTGTTTTCTTCTTTGGGGGTTGGATCTTGGTTTGGCGTCACGGATTAACCGTTACGAGTTTTGCATCACGAAAATCCCCTCTCCGGCATCTTGGGTTGGCGCGATCTATTTGGCGGGTTTCATTTTTTGGAGATCTGTAATTGTAATGACAGAATAGCCATATAGGGCAATGTGCATACCATTTGAAGGCGTTGAAGATGATTCCTGTTCATTTTTTTTTTTTCTGTCTCTTCATTTGATTTCTTTGATAGACTATTCCTAGCACCACTAACAACAACACAGTTAATGCCAATGTTCTCTAATAATAAACTTCACCCCAATGATATTATTAGACAAACTTGATTGATTGGCTCTCCATTGTTTGTACGATGATGAGCTTGAAACGACCCGCACTTGCGCGCGCGAAGTGAAGCGCTAACCCTGACTCCATCGACCCGCGCAACTCCCGTCAGTTAGCGCCAGCCCTATTGTCTGACAAGAGCTGTCAGGCTGAAGCTCTTGCTTGATTGTTTCATCTTTCATTGTTCATTTACAACCCGGTGGAGGAGCAAGCTGCTTCAACGCGACATGGCGGGGACTTTCCAACCGCTGATCCATACATAGTACCAGATGATCCATGAAGAGTGTTTCATCTACCACTGGCAATGAACCCCAAATCCCATGGATGGAACTATGGTTTCCATTGACAGGAGTGCTTGGCAGAATGAGCTATTCTGATGTTCCTCTATAAAGCGTGTCGAATCCCGCTTGATAGATGAAACAACTACGACTTTCTTTCTGACAGATTTGCCATTTCCTTTACTCTTTGTCTTTTCTGCATTTCTTTTCCGTCTCTCTTTGAGCTTAAACTTGAGCTTTCCTTCACTGGGATTTATCCAGGTTGATAAGTCCTACATAGAACTCCTGAATTGTCTTTCTCTCTTCCTACCCAGACCCTCATCACTGGTCATCACTGTGAACATTCACTCGATATTTTCTTTCCATTTATATACTTACGACAAGAACTCAACCCTGCGCTGGACGCATCTTCTCTCATTCAACCTCTTTTCATACTCTCGACCTTCTACGCAAAAATCGTGAACCAAACACAAAAACACCACCACATCAACAACAACTCCATCAACACCACCCACCATGTCCTTCATATTCCTCAAAGTCCTCGAACTAGGATACAACAGACACAAAAAGAACAAAGCCGCCAAAAAAGCCCAAAAAGAAGCAGAACTCTACGGTCAACAACCCCCATACCCAACCAACACCTACCCAACCCAAACATACCCAATGTCCGAATACCCTCCAAACATCGGTCCCGGTACAGATACACGGTTCCCACAACCACCAGGAACACCACAAAGCAAACGCGCTAAATTAGCATATATGCTAATATCCGCCATTCGATTCTTCCAATTCGTCTTCGGATTAACTGTCATAGGCCTTTATGGTCGAGATGTTCGTCATGATCATAAGTATAATGATACTTTGAATTCGAAGTGGATTTATGCGCTTGTTACGGGGGTTTTGGCTACTATTACCGCGATAATTCATCTGGTGATTCCATTCCTGATGCGTCGCTCTGCCACTGCAAGAGCTGGATCTAGTAATCCCGCCCTACAACTTCCGCAGTTTGGCTGGGAATTCGTTCTTTGCGTACTGTGGTTGACGCTTTTCGGACTCTTTGGGAAAATGTATATTGGTGTTTACCCTGAGAAAAAGGGTGAGAAGGATTTGAAGGAGAGTGGGTTAGGTGATTCTGGGAGAATTGATCGGATGAGACATGCTTGTTGGATTGATTTGATTAATTTGTTGTTATGGGTGTTTACTTCTTCGTGGATTTTGTTGAAGTGGTTGAAGGCTAGAAGGCAGGCTGGTACTTCTGTTGATGTGGAGAAGGCGGATGAAGGATCGATTTAGATTGATGGGATTATGAGTGGTTGGGTGGTTGATAGGTGTGGAGTTGAGCTACCTAGCTATGGTTGTTTTATGTGTTTTCTATGATCCGATGTTTCTATTTACTTTGTCTTTCTGTTGGCTTTTATCACTGCATTTTTTTTATTTATGGGATGGCGTTACTGTCATTACGGGGGAGTCCTTTATACCATTTTTGATGCATTCTAACAATATCAAAATCAAAATTGTGTTGCATACGGTGTACACTACTAGATAAATGTAGATTAATAGCCACTCTTGGTCGTATACCAAGCAATAACTAATAAATCCTGGTGGATGATCTCAGAAGTAAACTCTATCACATCCTCCGATTGAACTTCAAAAAAATACAATAAATTGATTATGATATTGTACAGCGAATCATAGTCCTGCAATGAGAGCTTGAAATTAATGATAAAGACCAGCTGTTTGTCGACATCCTTCGAATCTCTCGTTTTCTACCAGGAAGGTGGATTGTTCAGCGTATCAGTCGAGGCTACCATAAAAGCCCCGGCTTTCACCCGAGTAATACAATCGACATTGGAAACTTGAAAAACGACCTGTTGCTCCTGCTCATCAGGCTGTGCTTCAGCAAGCTCCATCTCAAGGTCCTCTTTTCGCGCTGACCGGCTCTGCTGCGTTTCATTTCCCACCATTTGAGAGAGTGCGGAACAATATCGCTCGGTATCATTATCGATCTCGGTATCATTATCGATCTCGTTGGACCAGTCATTCGAGTCAAAATCATAGACGTCATGGACAAAAGTAATGGTTTCTTCTTCTTCGGTCCTGAGAGCGGCTATTGCCTCGGCGAATCGAGTGCGGAACCCTGGCTCGATTAGTGGATCTGATGATGGTTGTTTGTCCCAGTCTTCGCTGTTTAGCATCCAGTCTTTGAGATGTACCCTGCGAGTAATTGGACCCCACGGATGTTCGAACATCCACCATGGTCTTACTGGAAGTGGGATTGGATGGTTTAGAGGACTTTCGTCGTTGAGAATGTCAAGAAGAGTAGTTCTCATCTTCTCGGGCATGGGGACTCTTCGAAGACCTATGAATCCGGGTATCGCGGTCGAGTCAAGAAATTGGGTGACTCCATCATTGGATCTATTCGGTTCAGCTTGCTGTTTCTCACTGTCTCCTGGGTGGGAGTGGGATTCCTGGGGGTCATGACTAACCGTCTCTAGTCCTTGGGAGAGAAGGGTGTCAGTTTGCTCAGATGCAACGTTCGGACTCGTTGCTGCAGTTGTGGTAGCCGTGCCTGTCTTGCTTGAAAGCCTAGGTACGTCGATACTGCCAATGTCGGCGAGTGCTTCTTTGATCTTGGCGAGCTCGATCTTTTCCTTTGTCTGGGCTGGGGTTGGGGTTGTTGGTGGGGGTGAGTTGTTGATGGGTGGAACATAATCGGGATCAAAAACTAGTTCAAATGATCCCATACTTTCAAGGGGATCTGTATTCGGTCGTGCGCGAGGTTGAGCCTTTTGGTGCTGCTCATAAGAGGTTCCGGATGCTGACTTCGATATGGACGTCTGTGATGATTTGCGACGGTTGAATACGGGACGGCGACGCCCAGCTCGTATTCCTGTTGTGACTTGTGATTTCTTCGGCGCTTGACGTCCTTTATTGCTCTCTTTTGTTTGTGGCTCATGGATGCTAGCCGTTGGTGAGTTGGATGGATTGCGCGTGATACTTCCGCCATCGGGTTGTTCAAGCAGTAGACGTGTGGTCTTGTTTGACTCGCCCTGGGGGGCGCTTGACTTCTTCAAGATTGGTTGAGGCATCGCTTTTACCTGAGTTGGCTGAGTTGGCTGCGATTTAGACTCTGGTTGGGTTTGGATGTGATATGGTGAGTCAGTAATAGGCTGGGCTTCTGAACGAGGTCGACACTGCGTAGTGCAAATGAAGTGGTTAGCAGAGTCGAGTATTGTACATGAGATGCGAAGTGGCATATTGGGATGCGAAAGTGTATGAGTGAACGAAAAAGTGAGCGTTTCTGATGTGAAGGGATCTTCACCTGAATGTGTTTACTAGTAGTTGGTGCCTGCCCAGCGTGACGAGTGGAAAGGATGATGCGTGAAACCAGATCGTTCAAATGGCCAAGCTTCATTGTCGTAAGCAAAGTATCGCTGCTCCAAATCCTCCAGAAGAGATATTCTAATCTGCAATCTGCTTGGGATTCGCTGGCGCGGCGTGAAACGAGGAAAGCTGGAAAGAAGAAAGAGAGAGTTGACTACGTTAGTTACGGCGATGGCCTCAAGGAGTACCCTCCCCCTCCTCCTTCAAGCGTACCTTGCCAGAGTCCTTTGACTATCATCAAGTCCACATTCTGTGTTCTGCGCATTTCTTTCGGATTCATCTCCGAGATCATCACCAGACTTTGTGACATTTTTTGATCCATCATGAAGAGTCCACGATGCGGGGCTATCAATTCGCAGGCGTGTACTGGGGAGACTTGGAAACAGGAGTCACCAACCATCGGTGATCGATGTGAGTTATAAAAGAGCCCCTGGGGATTCTGGTTGAGAAAATTAAATGGGCAAGGTTTAGTCTGACAGTTACTGCTTCCGATATAGGACTAAGAGAACCAGTTCAAAAGTCGCGGTGCTAAGAGGTATTGACCCACGGCGAGGCTGCTCACAATGAGGCGACCAATGAAGATAAGATCGAAGATCGACAAGAGATGAAAAGAGCCAAGTCAAATAGATGACGAGATCAAAGATGGACGGCACAATTTTGGCGCTGATCTCTCTCTCTCTCTCTTTCTGAGACTTTGGATGAACCTTGGTGGACAGAACTGTAGAACTTCCCCTTTTCGAAATTCAAGAACTCAGATCAGATGATATTCAAGGAATCTCCAGAAAACCAAGCTCGAATCAAGATCCAGAGTGGACTAAACGACACCCTAACGGCTATCTGACTGGACCACGCGTCTTACAAGTATGACATCGAACCAGCGGTGAGCAAAAAGAAACACCACTAAAACGAACACCGTATCCCCGAAAGAAACAAAAAAGAGGAATCGAATAGCGATGGACTCCGATCCGATGTCAGACCCCCTTTGATTGCTGATGGAAAGACCAAGTGGCGTTAGAAGGTTCGAATGCTTCCTGTCATCGTATCGGAAAGCCGGGACGGGCCGGGATTGGATAAAGTTGCACTTACTGTATGTACACACAGTTTGGATGTATAAGGTAAACCCCAGGAAAAGCCCTGAAGAGTGCAGATGTTGGAGCAGTCCGCCATCAAATAGCAAATTTTCTTGCATCCCCACTCATCATCGCATTCCGATTCGGCCCCTTGCGAACAGCCAGCCATCGCTCTACCTTCCTGCACGAAGTTCCTGGATCCAACCTGGGTTCAGCTTGGATACGGCGCCATTCATTGGTTCGATGGAATTCCACACGGAGCTTTGACGATCATTATGGGGGAGAAGGAGATGGGATAGATAAGAGAGGGGATCATGGAGATACACAGTACCCACAGCGACGAGAACTTCGCTCGGGATATCTTTGGCCGAATGTCACCTTCAAGGGAATGATTCTATGGATTCTATGCATGGAACTTCGCTCTACTGCATCTTCCCGCGGTTGAAGCGGTTCTCTTTAAAGTTTGTTCATTGTGGTGACTTCAAGAATGGATATCCGCTACATACTGTCGACGCAAGCTCGTTCCGATTTGACTGCATTCGTCAAGCTTGGGGAAGCCCACCCTGGGGCAAACCCCTTGATCTCCATCTCCCCCCGCATTTTTTTCTCCACTCAAGGGAGGTCATCAGGATACGTCGATTTTCAATTGCTGATCCAAGGGGTCGGAAGTGAAGCCCGTGGAGAATAAAGAGCTGCAATTGGAAGAAAAAAATTTCAATGGACAGCAATAGTGGTTCTGATTCAAATCACATACATACTATAACGTAATCCATCACCGAGTGAAACGGCCAACGCGTCTTGCACGCGTTTCTTACCACCCACCAATATCAACCACCCACCATGCCACCAATTCGATCATTAAAACGTCTAGATTCAGAGTACCAAGAAGACCGTATTCAACTTGCCCTAAAGAAATCAGTAGTCTCCACGCTGCTGCCACCGCTTCTAAAATACCGTTAACTATTTTGTTCCGCCGGTATAAAAATACATGTAATGGAACTAAGATACAAACTAGCACTTGTTGACTAGGTGAGAGGATAATGTGAGAAGAAGAGTAGGAGATCAATTCAATCACTTAGTAAACAGAATGACTGATTCTTGAAGAAACTTCAAGGAATCCTATATATACGAGCGAGGTCATTCAGCCAACTCGTCACGTGGATGCTTCGATATGTATTCGTGAGGAGGCTATATTCAGGTAAGATAGATTTTACGCCACAGTGTTTCGACAAGGTTGCCCTTTCATTGTCAGAGATCCCGTGACAATTATTTTCTTTTTTTCATAGAGCCTGATCTCAGGTGTGTTTTTGAAGAGAATATAAAGAAGATTGAAAAAGTGATATGAATGAATCCGGTTTGGACCGTAGTAGAATCGGTTTCGAACGGTAAAGTGTCACGGGATCTCTGACAATGAAAGGGCAATCTTATCGAAACCCTGTATGGCGTGAGTATTGTTCTATTTCAAATTTATAGGCTCAATCGGGAGGTCAGGATCTTTTATGTTTCCATCAATTTCTCGCGCGGAGGCGGCATAGCTTTTCACCTAGCCGGCTACTTGATTTTTTATATCTCTTCGTGTATCCCCACACAATCTACATTGGCTACCAGCTAGAGGCTGCCGAGACCGGCTCTCAATACGTGCAACAGTGAGGAGACTCTAAAAATACTCAGTTCGCTGTTTTCGATGCAAACCCACAGACTCGGCTACTATATAATCTAAAACCCACTAGTCTGAACAGTCAAGTAGCCTCCCGACGATTCATCAAACTCCAAATCCCCTTCTCGTATTGGCATACTTAGAAGCACTGAGATCAAGCTGGTTCTCACTTTGGTTGACGGATTGATACCGCCGAAAGTCGAGACGACCTAGATCCATGGGTGAGCGATGTCCTTTGGGCAGTAATGGTCGCATACGAACCGTGTCAATTAGATCCTTGCTCTCCCACTACATTCCCCCGCCCAGACCTTTGGACATAATTTCTTCTACAACAAGACGGCACCAAGGTACGTGCACAAGAACTGCTTGACTACTCACTGTGACCAGTTAGCAACGTGTAACAAGTAAGCTAGTATAGAGTTTTTATTGAGTTTTTTGAGTTTTTTTGATTTTTTTTTTTAGATATTTAGGGTAGATATAGGGTTTAGATTTTATACATATATCTATCACCTAATAAATATAGCCCATAATAGTGTAATGGTTACTAGGACGCAAGCTAGTACTTGTTGACTAGGCAAGAAGGCAATGGACCAGGGGATGAATCAATTCAATCACTAGTAAGATACAGAGACTGATTCTTGAAGAAGCTTCAGAGAATCCTAGCTATTCGAGCGAACTCATTCAGCTCCTCTATCACGTGGTTCTTTCATGCAGGGGGCGAGGACTATTCGAGATCGAAGCGCCATAGGAGTCGTTTCATCGAGCGGGGTGGGCGCTATGCCACACCGCTCCGATATCAAAGACCTCTTTGTTACCGGTCCTGCGACATATAACCTCTTCCGAACCTGAATAGCTTTAAATCTATTGGTTTCGTCTGCATCAGCGCTGCATTCTGGTAGCTATCTCCATCGCTACAGAATCGCCACTTACACTATCGCTAGTCTGTTGATTCGTCTGTCTCAGCTTTGCATTCAGGTAACCATTTCTTCAAGCTCACAATCATCACTCACATCCATTTTCACCAGGACCAATATCAATGTTTTCGGTGTTTAAGCTCTATTTATTTCAGCTGTGTCAGATCTGTGTTCAAGTAACCATCTTCGTTGCTTCAGTATTATAACGTACAACTTTCTGTTGATTCCAATTGTGTTAGCTGTGTATCGCCTTAGCCATCTCCATGGAATGTATTACTTACAATATAAGGAAGCTGTTGATTGTGTCTGCATTAGTTATGTATTCAGACAGCCATCTCCCCAAGCTCAGAATAAGCTTACACCGTCTGTGACATCCTGCACTAATCTCACATCATCTGTAACATCCTGCACTGGCGCAGCCATCGTGAGACCGAAGAAAAATAACGAGGCGATGAAAAAAGACCGCATATTTACTGATCTGTATATTTTTTTTGTATATCCTTTGAAAAATATCTTCCAAAATATGAACAGAGCTGTGAAGCTGCGAGTTTGATGAATGGAAAGCGCATTTAATAGAAAAACCAACACCTCTTGTGTAATCTCGCTTTGCCTGCATGTAACCAGCAGAAAAGATCAAAACAACTATAAACGTATCCATAATTCAATGCCTATCAATCAATAGTCTCGCCACGCATAAAGTTTAAAAATAAAGACTCAGTGAGTGATCACTGATCAGCCCAGGCGGGTCAGAAACGTGCTGAATTCTACTCAGGGAGCACAAGCGGCGAGAGGGTAGACACTAAAACGAAAGGGAAAGCCAAGATTTGGCATAGAAAGTCCAGTACTGTACATAGATTGTCCCGTTGGTTTGAGTGTCTGCCATAGTCCTTTGATCCATATTGAGCCCGATCCAGGCTTGAGTGTCCTTTTCCCTCCAAAGCGAGCTTGGTTTGGCATCAGGTCTGACGATTATGCTTTCAATGGTGAACCAAACATGACACTGGCTGAAAATTTTTTTCTCTGAAATAAGGTTCCACCAAGTAGTCCAACATATACCTGTCTAGTGACAGGATCCTGCTGAGTGGCCTTATGCATTGTTTATTGACTCCGCCCAATATGACAGAACAGCTAAATAATCCGGCTCCACCGAGCTGAAATTGCCACCGCTATTCCCATTGGAGTAGAATATGCAGATAGCTTTAATTGCGCCGAACCCTTCACGGAGAATTTGTGGTATACAAAGTATCTCTATGTCCTTCCGCATATGTCGATCATCATTTCTCTGGCGCACCGTGGCCTTCTCGTACCTAGTTCGCCTCAATACATCACAACCCTTGAAATGGAGAATTGCAAATGGAAATCCCAAGGTTTAAAATTTGTTTCTTTTCTATACTCCATACAAAGTACTGCTTTAGAATGATCCAAAGATTCCAATCTCTGGAGTTATATGCGGAATCCTCACTATTCAAATGTTTTAATACTATATTTTATTTTGAAATCAGACTGCCGACTTCCAAGGTCCTTCGTTCTATATCGTTATGGTTTCAAATAAAAATACGCATTATGGTGACATAATATTAAACCTCAATTACTCAAGGCAAGCCCCAGGTGTAAGCTTTTTTGGTGCTAGTAAGGAGCTTGTCAAGGTCTTTGATGGTGTCGGCCAAGCTACTTCCACAGCTAGGTGCGAGGAGGTCGGTAAGGAGGTCGGCAAAATCCTACAACTGTCAGTACTCCAAACAAAACATCTAGCCTCTGATTCTGAAATATTTGTACTCACGTCGTTGACACGCTCTAAGGCACGGAGATGCGCAGCCATCTGGTATCCTTTCCCAACAAGCTCTACATCGACTTGCTTTTCTTTGACCGTATTCAGCATATCAGTGGCAGCGGAAGCGTACTAGGCATTTTTGGGTTAATATGACTTCGGTATTATGAGGGAACAGAACAACTTACGTTGGTGAATGAGTTACAAGCAGCCTGTTGTTGGTCAGCAGCCAAAGCTTCTCCCTTCCGGGTGACATCATTCTTTGCTAATCTTTCAGCGTTGGTAAGCAAGTACAAGCGATCGATAGTATCCTTAGATTCATAATTAGTATATAACGTAAATTATTGTGATATGTACGTGGGTAAACTAACAGATGCTTTCGAGAGGGCGTTTGTGAGTTCAATGGAGTTTGCGGCTGTTTGCACGTCCTTGGCTAAGACGGTGAAGCCATCAATCCTGCTAACTGTATCCACAGCGAGGGCGGAGGAAGCAACAGCAAGGAGGCCAACAATGGTGCTGAGTTTGAACTGCATTTTAAATGAATTTGTAGTAATGGTGGTTGAATAATGTCGGGAACAGGACTTCGGCTCCTTATAGATGGTTGCCAGAGGTCGACACAACTCACCTCCATTGGGAGTACATGGAGTGCTATGAGTCCACCAGGCCTAATGTATTTCATACATATCAAGTAAAGATGATCGCTTGTAGGTAGGAAAAGACTCCATACCAGGGCTTAGTGGATCTTGAGCTGAGCCCGGGTCCCACTCTATAGTGGATAGATCTTGATCGGAAACTCAGCAAAGTTGAGGGGGTGGAAATAAGTCCTAAAATTGAGGGCTTGAATACGACAATGAACTAGACGATCGATCGATCTCATTTAATTTCCAATTAGGAGGATATTATGTATGAAAAGAGCCCGCAAAAAAAGAGTTAATAACCGGGTAAAAGCCTTTGAACATGTTCATGCACGGAGGTTTTAGTAGCCCGGAGGTGTATTGCCGATAAAGCATGATTGGCTCGGCATTTAAATAGTTTAATACGCACAGCCAGCCCCTGTAAAAAGAAAATACAAGATTAAAAAGAGGAAATGTTGTACAACTAGAAAGCCTCGCTCTAAGCACGTTGTGCATGTCAAGAGACCATCTCGAGCATATTATTTGACTGTCAGTTACAGCTAAATCAATCACAATACGTGCTCATTCAAAATTGCTACATGTTAGAGTCATGTCTAATCTATCGATAAATGAAATGAGGCTAGCACGAGATCCGAATAATCTCCGTGCTAGAGATGATAGTGTATTTTCAGAAAGTCAAAGGATCGATCTAAGATTTTAATTGTAAGAAGTCGGTGTGAGAAAGACACTCCATTCATGACCAACCCGTCGATCTTTCTTTCTTCTGGTCGGAAATGAGATCGCTGGTATTCAAAGGAGAAAGCACAAACTCCACAACACGAACCGTGGTGGGTACTATATAAACCCTAAGCCCAGAAGAGAATGAAGCGGGGCGGCGATCGATAGTTCGATAGCTGAACTTCGGCAAATTTTTGATCAAATGAAATCGGGCCAGACAGGTGCCAGTGCCCAAGGCTGCATTTGGGTTAGAGCCCGATTCCACTGCGTTTCTCAGCGTAGTCAAGTGATCCATTGTAATTTTGATGGTCAAATCCCGCAAGCCTCTGTCATGTCGGGAAGTAGAATTACGAATCTCGATAATAGCTCGTGGGGAAACGAATTGGCATCTAACCGATCCACTAGTTTGTGTTCAACATTTTGTTTGGAAAGAGCTTTTAGACCCTGTATAAACAGACGGTCCCTGTGAGTGAATACATTCAGAAGGTGAAAAGATAAGTAGTCAGGCATAGGTGCTGGTCCTTTGGAGAGATTGGAAACGCCATTTGAATTGGATGAAATGTTCGTGTCAAGCACATTGCTGAAACTAGCCCGACCGAATTGGGAACTACGTGACCAATGTGGGCTAGCCCTCTAACATGGGCGCACGCATATTGGCGAAAGGGAAAGGAAATTTCTGTTGATGCATAAAGAAAGAAGCTATGGAATATTCCATGTTTGTTGACAGTATTGTAGTGTAGACAGTACGCCTGATAAAGGGTGGAAATGGTATTAGCACCACATGAGGTTTTGTAGAAGGATGACATAACACTTCATGGGCGTATAACTCAGTTGGTAGAGTGTTCGCTTTGCATGCGAAAAGTCTGGCGTTCGAATCGCCATTCGTCCATTTTTTATCTTTTTGCTGCCTTGCACACATATATTTTGAGAACAAAGCAGATATGCATGACCATTGCTCCTCACAGAACAAATCCCAGCAGCATAGTACCAGCAATGCTTGTATATAGTCAGAAAGCCTCTGTGATGGAATTGATTCACATACACCGGGGGCAGCGTGCTTCAGGGTTTTCTATTGCGATATCCCTTCTACAAGAATGATATGGAAATATATCAAGTTTTTCTACGAGTCATAGAAAATTAGACCCTACCTGCCCCCTTATTTATGGCTTTGATGTACGCATGAATGGAGTGAGTAGAGAACAACCGCCTTGTCTACTTTAAATTCCGGACAGGTATTACTAGTGCACACTATTTGAGTAGTGCTGTTAAGGTATGAGATGGCCCATTTCTCAGAAGTCCCGGCTATATGAGAGTCAAGATTCAGTCTAAATAGAGTCACGAGTCACGAAACTCAGAATGAAGTTGTGCCGGGAAATTTGTATAGCTTCGTCCGAGAACCAGGGTCATATAGCGCGTAGCTTACATTATGTAATATTCATGGGCGTATAACTCAGTTGGTAGAGTGCTCGCTTCGCATGCGAGAAGTCTGGCGTTCGAATCGCCATTCGTCCATTTTTTGCCTTTCCTTATGCCAATGACCAAGTAAAGGCTTTTCCTTTTTTGCTGGCATCCGAATGTGAGTTCCTTTCGCATGTACAGAGAGGAGTGGACCGTATGGGAGCCATACCCAGGCATCCATATACCATCATAGCCCACATTACTTGTCTTCTATAGAGCTTCATGTGCAACAACGGTATCTGATTAAGCCGAACCAGGCTGGAATCATTACTGAATGTGGTTGTAATTTACTCTTTATGAAAAAAAAGACCATGGATGTTAACTGTTAGGCAGGGAGGTGATTGATATGAGATAATAGGGACTACCAGACAGTCGCAATTACTTCCAACAGAGGACTTCACCATGCAGTAGTCCAAACCAAGCATCATCATCTTTGATAAATGCCCTCCATCCAGCCGCGATCTTTTCGAGCTCTTCCTGACTCGAGAAACCTTCCTCAATCGCTGTTTTCGCCAATCCAGACGACCGTACTCGTTGCTCCATGGACCCACCCCAGTACTCACGCTCTTGCTGATTGCTGAAGCACCAAGAACCCGTACTCTTCTTGATCTGCTCACGCGAAAAGCCTGCCTCATGTGCCCAAACATGTATCATCATTCCAGGATGCGGATTGCCTCCTTTTGCGCGGCCCATTCGCTCTGAAAGTTCCTTCCAAGCGGCAATACCTTCGGATTCAGGGTACCAGGTTAGCGATGCAGACTCACGCACCGCTACAACACCGCATTTCTTCACCACGCGACGCATCTCTTGGAAGGCTCGGACAGGATCGGCGATGTGCTGTAGAACCTGATGTGCATGCACCAGGTCGAATGTGTCGTCTGGGAATGGAATATTATGGATATCGCCAACCTGGAAAGTGACGTTGGAGACATTATCTGAAGCAGCAAGCTTTCGAGCTCCATCTAGCGGATCTGGGACGTATTCAATGCCAATGACATGGCCTTGAGGTGCATGCTTCGCGAGATCAATTGTAATGCTTCCTGGACCACAGCCAACGTCGAGGATCTGCAGGTCTGGTCGGATATATGGTATGACGTAGGCTGCGGAGTTGGCGAGGGTGCGCCATCCGTGTGTTTGAATCACTGAGGCTGAGTGATCTGTAGTGTAGACTTTCGACATATTGGATTGATAGTGTTCAAGGTGTTGATTGTTAAAGTCAAGTTGTAATCAGATGGTAGGTGGGATGTGGGTCTGATTTTAGTCGCGGAGTTGACGGATCCAACGGAGTTGAGTTGGACGGAGTTGAGATTTTGATACTGAATCAGCAAACATTTGCTCGATAGTCATTCCCACGTATACCCTTTCTAGAAAATTTATGTGCATCTCTGTCGGAGGTAATTAACCTCCGAATACCTTACAGCCACTGCTTTAGCGACTTTCCGTCCATTCAGCGTGCAAGTATTCTTTGACCAGGCATAGTATCATAGATGGGTTCATATATTTAGCTATAGGAGGATGAGTTTGCGAGATTGTCTTTCTAAGTTATTTCTTCTATAAGAAAGCCCTGATTCTCTCAACAATACACAGCAATGTCATAGCTTGTCCATAGGGCATTGCCGTCAGCTTGATAGCCTTATAGAATTCCTTGGTTGGCCCCATAGGTGTTCCAAAGCTCACGTTCTGGACAACACCTTTTTCGTTGACATTATTTACCACAGCTTCAAGGGCCTTCTGTCCAGTGGATTTGAATTCCTTTGAAATATATCCCATGCGGATACTTTTCAAAATACCAAATGCAAACCCTGCTGAAGCCGACACCTCCAAGTAAGAACTCGGATCGTCAATAAGCGTATGCCAGAGTCCGTTTTCATTTTGAAACTTCTTCAAAGCGAGAACCTGCTGCTCAAGCGCTGAACAAAGGAACACCCTCATATGATCGTCGGGGGGTAGTTGCAGAAGCGAAAGAAATTCTGGAATTGCAATTGTAACCCACGAGTTGCCTCTGCCCCAGAGTGCTTCGGCAAAGTTATGTCTTTCCAGAAATGTCCATCCATGATACCACAAACCAGTCCGTGTGTCTGTAAGGTACTTTATATGCAGTAGGAACTGCCGCTTAGCCTCTTCCACATAATCTGGACGATGAAGTAGGACCCCGATTTTGGCAAGGGGTAGAACACTCATCATGAGGGTATCATCCCAAAGTTGACCTTCATTTACTTGGCGGAAAGTAATATGCTGGATTCCACCTTCTGTATCAAAATTCAGTTAAGTTTATTCAACAACGCTAATCGAAATACACTTACCCTCTGTGCGTGGAATCCCATCCATGATAAATTCTGCCCAAGAATCAAGATATGCTCTATATTGTATCTTTCCAGTTCGCTCGTAAAGATACGCCAATGTGAGCATGGGTGCCATGCTATTCACATTTTTAGTAGGCGTACCCTTTGCAAATTGCTTGTCAAACCACTCTTGAATGTGGCCAAGAACAGCTTCGTTCCCAGTAACTTCATATAGCATCCACATTCCGTACAAACCAACTCCTTGTGTCCACTCCCAATTATTCCATGATTTGGAATCGACCTTAAAGCCTCCAGTCGGAAGAGGCACACGAAATTCACCGGAGTCATCTTTCAGATGAACCAAGCTATCGACAAGCTTGAGCGCCAAGGACTTGGTATCGGATAAGCTCATCTCGGCGAGTGGCGTTTTCACCTCGAAAGGTGTATTCACTACACCATCCTTGGCAAGGAACACGGACAAGACGTCGTTCGACATATTCACACAAGTTTAAACGAGGGCTGAAGTACTTGACGTTCGAGAGTATAGTAAATTACTGCTGGGTCTCCGTATTTGTATGTCGTCTCCGGAAATGCATCCAGTATTACAGACTAGGAGATACAGCAGCTTCCATCAATTAAAACCCAAGTTTGTGGAAGTTATCCGAAGACCACCATTGTCAACAATGGAGCCCTCACCAAATTACCCCATATTTTGAGTCAGACCCTGTTGATGTGGCGCACAGGATTAAAGCCATAGCGATTTTCCACCAGTTATCTTACATGATGCAAAATGTCCAACCGCGCGAGATCATAACTTACTTATCCGAAGCATGGCCCAAGAGTACGGAAAACCTAATCCAGTATTGATCGGAGACATCCGAAGCGATTTTTGTACTAAGTATGTGCTAAGATAGCTTCAGTGTAAAATATTTTCTCGTTATTCTATCCGAGATAATATGTTTGGCTCGGAGAGATGGAATATCTTCGAACTAAGTTTGACAACCTTGGGGTGAATGAATTGTCTCCACCCCCGCAAATTTATCGGTACTCGGTACTAGATAATCTGGGGATATCGAAGAGGGTATAAATTGCAATTGCCGGTGTGGGGTATGTGGGTATATCATACTTCAAAGGATTCTCATTTCGATTTCGCAGACAGGATGAGTGGACCAAAGCCAACTGAGCAACATGTTGAACGGCTTGGATCCCCGGACCCAGATTCTTATCCAAATAAACACTCGGCAGTTGATGAAGAGCTACGACGATATGTTGTTGCAGCTGACTCTATCGAAATAGACGAGGCGACGAGCAAGCGTTTACGAAGATTGATTGACAAGCGCGTGTTGATTGTAATGGTTGGTACATACTTTCTGCAATCTTTGGATAAGAATGCGATTAGCTTCGCGGCTGTCATGGGTATTCAGGAGGATGCCCATCTCGTTGGCCAAGACGTAAGTTTTTTTTCCCCCAAGTTGACCTTGAATCTATGCCTTGGTGAATCTCGGCCATGAATCTGATTTGAAACAGTATTCTTGGCTCCACACGGTCATCTACTTCGGTATTCTTTTTGCCGAGTACCCGACTAATATCCTCGTCCAAAAACTTCCAATTGCAAAATACCTCGCTGCAAATATCTTCTTGTGGGGTTTGACCCTGACCATGAATGTCTTTGGGTTCAATTTTGCGATACTCTGTGCACTGAGGGTTTTACTCGGTGTCTTTGAGGCTGTTTCTCAGCCAACCTTCTTGCTACTTTCTTCCATGTGGTATAAACGGGAAGAGCAGGCCCATATCGTGGCCTATTGGTATGTGAGTACTCCCCAGTAAACAAAATCACTAGGTGAGGGGAAACTAATGTCTTACAGGGAATGGTAGGTCTTGTTTCCTTTTTAGCATCAATGACCCAAAAGATTAATATACCTTCTTCAGAACGGAGTCCAAGGAATCGTTGGCGGCCTTTTCGCATATGGAATGAGCCATGTCCATTCCCCTGCCCTCAAATCCTGGCAATTTCTCTTTGTTCTTCTCGGATGTGTTACTTGTCTCTGGTCTGTATTCGTTCTCTGGTGGATGCCTGACAGCCCCATGCGAGCGAAATGTTATTCGGAAACGGATCGAGTACTTATCATCGAGCGTGTTCGTGCTAACCAAACCGGTATTCAAAATCGTAAATTCAAGAAGCAACATGTCTATGAGGCTTTAAAGGATCTTCAGGTCTGGCTCTACATCTTGATTCAGATAGTGTAAGTCTGTCCAAAGAAATTGTTATACTGGTATTACTCTAACCATGATCAATAATAGTATTCAGATTCCTACCGGTGGCTTGGGATCCTTTTCTACAATTATAATTAAGAATTTTGGATTTACTGAGCTCGAAACGGAATTGCTTTCGATGGTTAATGGCGCTGTTCAATGCGTGGTACTTCTAAGTGCTGCATGGCTATCTCGCCACTATAATCAAACTATTTTGTTTCAATTTGTCAGCTATTCCCAAAGCCGTGTACCTGAATTTGAAGAAGCATGCTAATTTCATAATAGGCTTTCTTAATGCCGAATATTGCTGGAACGGCCGCTTTAATGGGTGAGTTTCTTGCGAATTTCAGTTGAAACGAAGATCAGGAAAGACTGATGTTGAAAAGCCGTCCCTATTTCCAGCTCCACCAAAGTGGGCCTGTTAATAGCATATTGGAGTACCTTATCCTTCTGGGGTACTACTGTACTTCTCATGTCCTTACTTTCGAGAAATGTCGCAGGCCAGACTAAAAAGTCCGTCAGTACCGCATCTTTGTTCCTAGCTTGGGCAGTAGGAAATATGATTGGACCCCAAGTATTCCAATCCAAAGATGCACCGCGATATTTTACATGCTTTTCGGTTCATATGGGCTGTTATGGCTGCATAATAATTCTTCTCGGTATTCTCCGATGGCATTTGAGACGCGAGAATATCAAGAGAGATCTTTTACAGGTAATGTCGCAAAATAATCCAGGATTAAGACAGACCTCAAATGCTGATCTCACACAATAGGAAGAGGATTGGAGAGCATCTGAAGCTAACTTGGATAATGCCTTTGACGATTTGACCGATAAGGAAAATTTGAGCTTTCGATATAGATATTGAAAGAGACTTGGTGACAGGCATTCAGGCTGTGTTCTACCTTGGGCTTTTCGCAAGTTCATAAAAGTCAGATTATACTAGTCTGGAATCTTGAACATTGTAATACCAGAAAGTTCAAGTTGATCTATAGGTGATAATGCTCCTATACTTAGTATTATCTATACATTTACAGTCAAATTGATCTATTGTGTATCTTTCGTGGTTCTGCGGATACTACCATATTTTGAAAGCTTTGTAGCCCAGTTACTCTGACATCGCAGGCGACGGCCAGAGACTGATTTGCCCTAGTATCGATTTAGTAGGCCACCTGTACGACGTGCTTAGAAAGCATATAGTCGTCTTCCAAGAGTTGGAGCTTCATCGAACAATTTTAAGCTCACTACATCAGCTCGTGGGACTTGAGTGAGCCAATCACAACTATTATTTGGTTGGCTAGTATCTTGGCAGTCTCATTTGGAAAATTACAATATTATATCTCGTTCCCGGGCATGTTCTTATAATCATCTCTGGATTAGCCGCCGTTGGATCGCAACTCCTACTCGCTCACATTCCCCCTAGTGGAGGAAGCTACTGGGCAAGAATCTTTCCTTCGTCTGTTCTCAGTACTATTGGCATCGACCTGTCTACTATCTTGATGACAGTCTACATTACGACAGTGGTTCCTTCTTCGCAGCAAGGACTTGCAGGGGGCGTGTTAAACTCTGCTCTGCAGCTTGGTGTGGCCTTAGTCCTGGGACTAACAGAAATTATTCAGTCGACCGTGGTCAAAGATAAGGGTTTAGAGAAAAGCTATAAAGCAACATTCTGGTTCGGAGTCGGTGTCTTCGGTGTAAGCTTGATAATTTTGATAATCTGGGGCAAAGTACCCAAAGCTGTCAGCTCGCTGACAGTCGATGAAGAACAAGAGCAGGCTACTTCGTCTTGACTTTTCAGCCATTTGATTCCGTTGAGATGGCGGGAAGTTGCAGCAAATGGTGAGATAAAGTTGATTCGTCCTTTGAACGTCATCGCGTCGTTTGAATATGAGAAATGGCCGAATTTTCTGTAGACTTATGTTACCTATACTGTTAAGGTTGAAATTATTTACATGAATCCCAAAAGCAATATCAAATAACCTTATCTAGGTGTTCTATGATCATGAGAAACAGTAGATATATCTAGCGTAGCCAATGCAATGTATTATTGAAACTCAACAGAAAACAAAGACCGAGAATGCCCATCAGATCGATCAAATCATGTCAATGTGTACCCACCATCAATGCGGAGATCAGCACCAGTGATATATTTTGATGCATCACGAAGAAGAAAAGTCACAGCACCCATCAAATCTTCCGGTGTCCCCATTTTCCCAAGGGGAATTAACGAAGTCCACTTCTCACGAAGCTGGGAATTCTCGTCGAGAATTTTTTGCGTTCTATAAAAACACATCATGTGAACCCCGAGGTATTCTCTCCAAGCATACCTTTGATACTTCAAAACCGAGTGAAACTCACAAAGCAGTCAACAAATAACCAGGCGAAATACAGTTAACTCTTATCCCATGACCCGCCCACTCAACCGCCAACGAAGCAGCAAGATGTCTTACAGCCGCTTTTGACGCGTTATAAGGAGTCTGTGGTTGAGGAACATTAACAATGGACCCGGACATAGACCCGATCATGACAATATTTGCCGGTGCGTTGCGTTCCATAAGATGTTTCGCCACGCCCGTCGCGAAAAGGTATGTTCCATTCAGTCTACGCCCCAGAGTCTCTGCATTCGATCGAAGAGGTAGTTCATTGCGTCGAAGTTCTCTGTGAATCCGGCGGATGTTACTAGGTATCGACTTTTTTGTGTTTTGTGAGAACTTCGGTTATGGCTTCGGTTACTGAGTTGGGGTTTGGTACGTCGGCGTAATGGGCTGTGATTTTTGGGAGTCTGAATTTGAGGAGAAGGTGTTAATACACTTGGAGTCATCTATATAGAAAGAATGAGTAAGAAGACGTACTGATCGAGACCGGGGTTCTCTTTATGGAATTTTTCGATCATTTTTTGCGCTTGCTCCTCTGCTTCGACCTTTGGGTACCCAACATCAGTCTCGATATATCCAACAATAGAAGAGAGGCAAAGTGGGGATTCGAACCCCGATGCTTTATTAATAATTCTCTTAAGGATGATCAATACCCCACGATCAGTCCCATCTTTTGGTATCATCTCAGGGAAACTACTAGTTATGCTTGTACAGGTTTAACATGACCGAAATACTACAATCCACTGTTGGATATGAATTCATCTAAAATGGATATATTGTAGTAGATGTACCAAATGTGATAATTCAACCAAAACTCCGAAGCCTGCCAAGGTAAACAAGAAAATTCAATTGAGACATTGAGTTGCTTATTCCTCTTCTGCCTCAGCGAATTCGACGAGAGGTGTGCCACTCTTACATTGGTCCTATAGGCCATGATTAGTCAAAAATTTGAACATAAATTGAATGTGATATCGAGAATTGCAAAAAAGGATGAAATGGCCAAACTCGGTCAGCTCGCAGGCGACCAAGGCTGGCCAGTCGAGAGGAGAACAGACCAGGGTGTCACAAGACACCTCAAAATGGGATACAAAGCGAGGGGCAGGGGGAAATGACTTACACCTTGTTTGTGCACGACTCGCGCAATCTTTCCTTGTTGTGGACTGCGAATGACTGTCTCCATTTTCATACTTTCAATCACCACTAGTGGTTGATCTTTTTCAACAGTATCTCCGGCCTGCACATCCACCCGTAGAATTTTACAAGGCATAGGTGCAAGAACGCTGTTAGCGACATCCTTCATTCCAAGTGCCTTTTCCATCCACTTGGCTCGTGGGATTGAGAGGCGATATTGTGTTCCCTTCTGGAATGCGATAACAGTATCCTCGTCTTGAACGACAGTTGTATCCAGGCGAGTATGAGGGAAAAAGGAGGTGACAATATGAGTGCTGGGATCCATGCGGCTCTCAACTTGTTCAAAGGTTTTGTCACCCACTTGAATATTGAAGATGCGGTCAGACGTCTGCTTCACGCGCACATTGAAGGTGTGACCCTCGGCATTGGGACTCTTCGATACAGTAAAGGGTAATTGGCGCTCTTGGTAGCTTGGAGCAAACCCAACCGCGCTTCCCGCAAGTCCACTCGAAGCTTGAGATGCCGAATACGAGTCACGGTGTAGACAGGCAAGTGCTGCCTGAGCAAGCACCTCTTCATCAATATTCTTCTCGGGGAAAAGCTCTTCTCGATGCTTCTCGATGTAGCCAGTCTCCACCTCGCCAGCAATGAAATCAGGGCTTCGGCAGATTGTCTTCAGGAACTCAATGTTTGTGACTGGACCGGCGACCTCATATTCCTCCAAAGCAGCAGCCAACTTACGGAGAGCCTCCTCTCGAGTTTCACCGCGGACAATCAATTTTGAGATCATGGGGTCATAGTGTGCAGAGACATCGTCGCCTTCCACAAATCCCGCGTCGATTCGAATGTCCTCGCTCGCTACGGGAGTTCGAACGTGAATGAGACGACCAGAGTCTGGAATAAAGCCTTGCTCGGGGTTTTCTGCGTAGATACGTGCCTCGATGCCGTGGCCACTCCGAGCAATCTGTTCCTCAACTTGCTCTTGTGTCAAAGGAAGGGTTGCTCCCTCTGCGACCATGATCTGCCAATGGACCAGGTCTTGGCCAGTAACCATTTCAGTCACAGGATGCTCAACTTGTAGTCGAGTATTCATTTCCATGAAATAGAACTCTCCAGTATCGTTGTCGAAGATGAACTCAACTGTACCGGCACCCTCATAGCCTACAGCGAGAGCAGCAGAACGAGCCTTTGCCCAGAGGTCTTGGCGAGTGGCCTCTGGAAGGTGAGGTGCTGGAGACTCCTCCAGGATCTTTTGGTGTCTTCGCTGGATGCTGCAGTCCCGCTCGCCCAGTGCAACTGAGTTTCCATGCTTGTCGGCGAATACCTGGACCTCAATGTGCCGAGGAGTTGTGATATACTTCTCCACAAGGACATGATCGTCGCCGAATGAATTACGAGCTTCAGATTTCGCCGACTCGAGCTGAGCTTGGAATTCAGCTTTGGAGCTGGCAATACGCATGCCCTTTCCGCCACCACCTTTGATAGCTTTGATGAGCACAGGATACTTGATCTTATCGGCTTCCACTTCGAGGAATTGGGGGTCTTGATTGGTTCCATGGTAACCGGGCACACAAGGTACACCGGCCGCAAGCATAATTTCTTTTGAGCGACTGTGAAAGGTTAGACTTAGCCTCCTCGACACTGAAACCTATGGAGCATACCTCTTGTCGCCCATATCCTCAATTGCTTTCCATGGTGGTCCAATGAATACAATACCGGCATCTGTGCATTTCTTGGCAAACTCCGAGTTCTCGCTCAACTAAATAATGGGTACAATAAGCAAATGGATCGAATTATCGCCAAGATGAATGAGATCAACCGTAAACTCACAAAGCCATATCCAGGGTGTATACCCCTGCAACCTTCACGTTGGGCGATCTCAATGATTCGATCACCATCAAGGTATGCAGAAACGGAGCCCAAGTTAAATGCAAATGGGGAACTTAGGGCATGTTGGGCTCGGGAATCGGGATCTGTATAGAGAGTGGTCACACGAATGCCATGCTCTTTTGCTGTGCGTCCGACTCGTCTAGTAACAATTAGCTTGAGCAGTCTCTAGTTAATGGCAAGAAGAATTTCCTTACAGCGCAATTTCACCCCTGTTCGCAATCAAAATTGAGTCGAGTGAATTAGTTTTATGCGACACACTTGAGACTGAGGATGCGGCCCTTATGGTTCTGCGGGCGGCGGTCGGGGCCACGCGGGGAGTAATGCGGAGAAGGGACGAGAGTGTCATGGCGGGCGTCAAAGGAAAGTAAGAGGAGGGATTAATGTAGGTTAACTGAAGTTGATGGTGTATTTTCAAGCACCACACCCGTTTTAATCAAAGAGAATTCATAGTCAACATGAAGTGAATGTAAGAAGGAGGTTGGAAAAAGAAGAAGGGCGGTCTTTCTACGAGAGCTGCTTGAGCCGACGCAAAGCGAGATGCGGGGGAAGCCGAGGTGACATAAGCAGTACCGCCTGCCTTTTTGGGTTTCACATATACAACACCCTTTGCACTCGGGGAGTTAGGGCTAAATGAGTAGTATAGGGAGGGCTGGTGGTAGTTGTCAAGAGTATATACTCTTTCAAAGCCGGTGAGAATGACTTAGATGGAGAATCAGAGCTGAGATGAACATTTACATTCTGCTTTCTCGTGTCTTAATTTATTCTACATACGATATGATAAGAGATTGGCATAAAGCCTCCATGCATCATATACTACATAAGCATGTAGTTGGCCCTTTTTAGATGTCGACAGGCGCCATAGCACTCCCACGCAACAGCATTTATGCATTTAGAGCAAGCTACATCGGGTCGATGAATTCACTATCATCATGATGCAGATTCTCCTGAACTGTGAAGGGCTGTCTAAACGAAGTTTATGTAACATGACAGCCATCTAACTCTGTTGGACAATTTCATTTTTGGTCAATAGCGTAATCCCTCTCAACATCACCTTTTATTTAGATTACTCAACTTCTGGCATTTTTTGAGTCTTCGGATTTTAACTCGAAATTTGGCGGAAAACTATCTCATTCGTGAGGAGACTGATAGACATCACACGCAATTCCGCTAAGAGATTTGTTCACTCTCGGGAGATTGACGAATTAATTAGATGCCCAGCTCACCTGTATTGGTTTACGTAGAATGGAGAGCTTGATGGGGCAACACCAACTGTCTCCACATGGGGCTTCTTTGTGGGGAACATTGGGCGTCCAAAGAGGATCTGCTATACATAAATACTATTTAATGACAATTTAGCAAATTGCCATGCACTGTCTTCACATAAATAGGCTCATTGTGACTTGTGAATCCAAGATATATTTATCTCAATTTTTTTTCTCTCCTCATGAATCTCTTATCAACGCTGCTTGTCGTTGGTTATGGGCTCGGTGCTGTCCTGGGTATTAGCCTGGAAAACGTCTGTACTGTATCTCACGCGGAGAGAACTCTTTCGGACGTAAATATTGCGGGACTTACTTTTGATAATTCTTCGATCACTGCCCAAGCTGTCTATAATTTTTCGACCGAAAATCAGGTTTTCTGGCCCGATGCTCAAGGTCTCAATTACTGCAACATCACCTTCGCCTACTCTCATAATGGTATTCGTGGTGATCGGGTTTTGCTGGAATTCTGGCTTCCCGCTCCAGGATCATTCAAAAACCGCTGGTTGTCCACTGGTGGAGGTGGTTATTCTATAAATCACCACGAGGAACACCTCCCTGGTGGCCTCATCTACGGTGCGGTAACAGGTCAAACGGACGGTGGATTTGGTGGTTTTAATCGGACAGTCGATGAAGTTATTTTGCTTGCCAACGGGATCATTGATCACGAAACTCTATATATGCATGGTTATAAAGCTCATTATGAAATGAGTACCATCGGTAAAGCATTTACAAGAACCTTCTACAGAATGTCTCCTCGGGAAAAATTGTTTTCTTATTTTCAAGGTTGTTCAGAAGGTGGTCGCGAAGCGTTTAGTCAAGTCCAACAATACCCCGATGAATGGGACGGGGCTGTCATCGGCGCACCAGCTATTCGATTGGCGCAACAGCAGGTGAATCTTATTTTTGGAGCAGCAGTCAAGAGAAAACTTGGTCATTTCCCATCACCGTGTGAGATGAATAAGATCACTGATCTCATTATCCAGGCTTGTGATTCACTCGATGGACGGCTAGATGGTGTGGTTAGTCGAACGGATTTGTGCATGATTCATTTTGATTTTGATTGGACCATCGGAAAGCAATTTGAATGTTCAACAGACCTGGAAAAAGGTACACCATTGCAATCCGGCGAAGTTTCTCCAGAGACCGCTATGGTAGCGCGAACTATCTTCAAAGGGTTACACAGCCTTGATGGCAAGCGTGCTTATATATGGCCTCAACTCAGCGCTGCATTTGATTCAGCTACAGCTCAATATGATGCCAAAAATCAGTATTGGAAGCCGACCATCAATACGCTTGGTACTCAGTGGGTCTCGAAATTCCTCGAGCTCAAAGAAGATGGAACTAGCTCCACGGCAGACAATGCCACATATGATGAACTGATCGATTGGATGAGAACAGGCTGGCAACTATACGAAAGTGTTCTTCAAACGACTTGGCCCGAACTGACCCCATTCGAATCGGCTGGAGGAAAGATCATTCACTTCCATGGAGAATCTGATCCGGCGATACCAGCCGGTTCCTCAGTTCATTATCACGAAGCCGTTCGTCAGATTATGTATCCGCATCTATCATTCGAGGATAGTACGGAAGCTATAAATGACTGGAATCGATTATTTCTTGTCCCCGGTGCAGGGCATTGTGCGCCGAGTAATACCCAGCCGAATGGTCCTTTTCCGAGAACAACTTTGAAAACTCTGATTCGATGGGTCGAAAATGGTATCAAGCCTGAAAATCTGGATGCTGTTATCCTTCAAGGGGATAATTTTGGGGAACATCAGCAGCTTTGTCCATGGCCATCACGCCCCATGTGGCACAACAATGGCACCAGAATGGAGTGTGCCTTTGACCAAACTTCGTTTGAAACTTGGACCTATAACTTTGACGCATATAATCTACCTCTTTACTGAGCAGTGATTAGATCAGTGCAAAATGTTGAAGCTAAAGCCAGGCCTTCAGAAATTGTTATTATGAACGAATCAAATGGTGGTGGCTTTGGCCTTTAAGCATATGCCGGGTACCCGTAGATCCAGTAGCCAATTCCTCTATAGCATTTTCTTTCGGTGATGCTTGACCACTTCGCTCTACTCTATTACACTTTGATCTTACTTTTGCCGTAGCTGAAATTTTGTCCCTCTCGGAGACTCCATGAACTCGAGACTCGATCTGGGCGACAGTGACTCCATCAGTAAATTACAGAAATGGCGAGCTAAATCGGGCGGTTTATGTGAGCCGGCCTCTGAAAAATCGTTTCATGAGCCGCTCAATGTCCAGAAGGCAAGATTGACTAGAACTCAACAAAATCCAAATATAAATCTCCTAGCTATCTATCGCTTGTTGTTCTCATGCTAACATCTCTCCATTTCTCCAAACACCGCGAATATCAGCGATAGTATCGATGGATTGTACTGGATTCCCAGAAACCAGTAACAAATCTGCCAGCCGACCTTCCTCAATCTTACCTCGATCAGATAGTTTGAATCGGTCAGCAATCTTTGATGTCGCCGATTGAAGTGCTTCTTCAGGCGTGAAGCGGCATCGATTAACATACATCCACAATTCATGATGCACTGAAGCTCCAGCCCGAGTACCAACAAGTTCACCCGATGTGTCTGTTCCACTGCATTGCAAATACTAAGTCTTCTGTAATATTCAACATAGATAGGTATATCTTACCAGAGAATGTCAATCCCAGCATCCTTTAGTGTGTAAACCTGCTCATATACACTCTTGATAGAGAATTCTTTTCGTGTAATATGAAGACATCCTAAAAGATGCTCTTTCGCCGTACCCTCCAGATGGGCGGAGAATTTCTCACGAGATTCCTGCTCTTCACCACTACAAGAAGCATGTACTGCCAGTGTAGGGATGAGGAATGCATTGTTCTTCTTGAAAGCCTGGATTATCTCCTCGTTTATCGGTTCAATTGATGCGTGAGCTAGTCCATCAACTCCAGCCTCTAGAACCGAGAGAGTCGAGTGGTTTGTCAATGCATGTGCAACTGTCAACATTCCGAATTCGTGGGACGTGTTTACGATTTCTCTCTGCAGATCCACGGATGGAGTTGGCACGGGTCTGGTTGGAAAGGGTAGACTTAAAGTGTGGCCATCCTCTTGCATGAGCTTTGTGAAGCTGGAATAATATATCAATATCGGGACAAACGAAATCTCTTGACGCGTGAGAAAATATACCTAGCACCAGCTGCTCGATTTCGGGCAATAAACTCCTGAATCGAATCCTTGTCGGTGAGGTTTGGCCACTTCGAAATTCTCTCCTCGATCTAGGAAATGTGAGCCGGGGAGCCTAACAAGTATCAGGAGAAATACTCAAGGAAAACAGACATTTGGCTCTTGAGACACCAGCTTGACAATTGCAGCAGGCCAGCCATCTTTAATCGTAGCTCCAAATCCACAAGACTTTACATCGGAGATGTCATTTCGCTGACAAGTCAAGTCACTAATTTCCTTGAACCACTCCGGTTCATTGTGCAAGTCCAACACCGTAGTCACTCCGTATTTGATAGAAGTTTCCAAAAGCTCAACATCTCGATAGACATGTGTGTGGGCGTCAATAAGACCAGGGAGTAAAGTACAACCTGTCCCATCTATCACAATACAGTTTTCTGGGACAGGCAAAGAGTGTCGCAAAGAGACTTGAGAAATCAGACTCGACTCGATCAGAACATGGCCCGACTCAGATATAACGGATACGCCGTCAAAAATTCGCACGTTACTAATCAGTGTTGCTGGCATTTGGAATGAGGCCACAGTTGGTGGCGTGAGAAGAAATTGAAATAAAATGCGATTCTTCTAATGAAGCGGTCAGACCTCTGCATTACGTGATAGCAGAGTGAGATGCAAAGTCTCTGAAGTTCGCTTCAGTCATGCAAGCCCCGCATCTTTGCATCTATCCGTCTGATGTTGCACAGAGCCGAATGCCTTAAAATGGGTACGGGAAGGGCCCGCCAGCGTTCCAGCTGGATAATATAGCCGCATTCCAACATTGAAGGCTATCTCAGTTGTGTCAAAAGAATTCAAAATTTACAGACATTTTAACATTGAACATAACAGGCCTGTCTAATCTACTCCACAAATTGATAACTCATCAAAACTATTTTTAAGGGTGATGTTGGAGTAAAGGAACCGAGGTGGACGAAACAGGCATTTGAACTTGTCTTCAATATTGACCAATCATTTCAGCAAGACATGAATATCATACGAATGTTACATATTTTGTACAACAATTTGTACGTGTTATGTATGTTAATCATCGAAATTACAGTATTCGAATTCAAAACTTCCAACATTATCAAAAGATTTCGATAATTTATGACGACATCTAGAGCCTTTCAACGCATTCCTGCACACATGTATCAACATTCCATATGTCAGAAGAAATTAGAACATCCAAAGCTCGGATGGATGTCAGTTGACAAGTTGTGGTGTTTTTTTCCTAAAGAAATTAGTGATGTAACGGCATTGAGGAGGACAAGGATGCATTCTGCTACAGGGGTAGATTGACGGGGTGGAATGCAGACACCCCATCGTGAACCTTATTTCAAAGGAATTGTTGGATATAAAATCATAGTTCAGACACTTCGCCGCCCTCGGGACACTTTCACAGCATTGGAATCATTCAGTCCATTGAAGATGTGGGAATTTTACACAGGCAAAGTTCTCTTAATCACCGGTGCCTCCGGGTTCCTGGGCACCACTCTTGTTTACAGGCTACGTCAAAAAGCTCCAGTTGAGCATATATTTTTGATATGTAGGAAAGGAGCTTTGTAAGTGCAATTTTACCCCATCACAGCTTTTATCATTTACCTAGAGATACATTAAAAAGCTGAACGGTCAAATAGGAATCTTCGAGAAGTATGGAATCAATGGCTGCCGGAGCATATTGTTCAAACAATGCTAGACCCGAAATTCGTTACAGTTTTGGAAGGTGACATTTTAAAGCCAAACTTGGGTTTATTCGGGCAGGAGTTGGAAATTCTGCATCGAAGAGTCAACATAGTTGTTCACAGTGCCTCTTCCATTAGCCTTGTGCATCCATTGAACAAGCTTTCTAAAAGCATTATTGGGGCAAGTGAGAGTTTGGCGAATCTCGGAGTGGAATTCCAACACCTTGAGCGCTTCATTTACGTATCGAGCGCATATTCCAATTCTCATTTAGCACAAGCCCATGGAAAGGGGGACACTTGCGTTGACGAGAAGATATACAACCTCTCGAAATCTAGCAAGGATGTGAATAATGAATGGCAAGAGGTTCAGAAAACGGGCTCAAGCATTGAATATCGATCACACAATTTTCCATGGGCCTATGGATATGCAAAACACCTCACCGAGCGCCTCCTATATGACATTTTTGCCAATGCAAACCTGTCTGGTAGATTGTTTCTCCTTCGACCATCTATTATTGGCCCAGCACAAGCACACCCGTATCCTGGTTTCAGCCTTCCATTGTCGACTCCAATGACTCTATTCCAAGCGGCAACTGCACTAACACCGTCATTTCAGATTCGGGTCGCTACGAAGTACGATATCCCTGAAAAGGAAGGCACCAATGACCAGGTGCCAGTGGATGTTGTTGTTGATCGCCTCCTCGTCCATTTGGCATGTGGCACGTCAGGCCCAGTCCACGCCGTCAGTGGAGGGCTTGCGCGTCAGACACTGGCCGCCGCTTGGAGAGATGCATGTCGAGTTCGAAACTATCCGTGGACCCCGCGCCCCAAATGGGTTATGGACGATTGGCACTCATCAAATTTACATCCCATCGCTCGCTTTTATGTGATACTGGGGACATCTTATTTGTTTATTGAAGGGAAAACAACAGACTTGTGGAATGATTGCAGCGATGAAGAGTTGAGAGACATGGAGTTGTTTACCCGCTCGCCTGATCTTCCTCAAGATCTATCTCTTAAAAAACATCACATATGGTACTGCATGAACCGGTTCGGAGGAAAGAAACTTGTCACCCGAGTGATCACCAAGCTTCTATACCGGTCATATAGGCTCGAAGACCCTAAACGAGATATTTTGCAGGCTTTGAGTAACTGAAATGCGCAATAATATTGATTTTTTTGGGATATATTCGATTGAATAGTCATTTCCCTTTAAATCCCCTCAATAGCTCCATTCCATTATAGAAATCGTAACAGCGGGAGGGCCTCGCAAAGATTCCATTGAATTAAGAAAGATGTTTTTTGATTCTGAATCTTCTATCTGAAGGGGTCTTTAGCTCCATAGAACTTACTTCATAGAACTGTAATTGACATTGCGAACTGCAGGCCTGGGCACACATATCCACATCTTTCATCAATCTAGTTTGACGCTCGTCTTATATGCAGAACCCTTCCGATCCCACCAGACCGCAAATTTCTAGGGCGTGGAAGACAACCCCGGTGTGTACAGTTCAAAGCAATTTCGAGATTAGCTGGAACGATGCGTGATTAAAAAAAACGCACTGGCAAGGTTTTTCACCAGATACAACAATTGTGCCATTGGAAGAACTTCAATATACATCGAAACCTCCAGATAACTCTGGTCTGCCCCGTAGCCAAAAATGTCTTATTTTGAACAAAAGTAATACTGTACATTTCGGATTGTTACAGTATGCAACCAACTCCTTTCTTCATTTTGGATTCGTGCTCATTTACTCATGACCTTCGATCCCGAGATCTTGGTACGTACTAAATCTGTCCATATTCTAGGATCATTAAGAACGCAAGGGGTCAGATTGTCACGAAAACCATGAGGTAATGCGTGCATTCTTCCCTATCCTCTACACATGAGTACTGTCAGCCTAGGTCCAGTATAACATTTGAATTTAATGAATGTATGCAAGAAAGATCACAGACGCATGCGTGAAGTCATGATCTTTCCTGTTGAGCTCCTACCAGCAGATTTTCAAATGTAAAAGCTTGACCTGCATATTCAAAGTCAATTGTATATTTCAATTATACAGATATAGTGGCAAACACGAGAGATCTGCATTGCCGTCCATCAACTACCCAGTTTAATCATCCCAGGTGGGATGATTATGCTTCGCCTCATCGCCAAGGTAAGCTGCTCTTGCTGGCCGCTGGCGTGGTGCATGATGTTGCCGAATTCATTGATGAACATCCCAGTGGGCCAATATTGTTGCTTGGTATGGCTGGGAAAAATGCTACAGCGTCCTTCCAGGGAGGGGTGTACAATCACTCACGCGCCGCACGTAATCTTCTTGCAAAGATGAGTGTCGCCGACCTGTCCGGTGGCTCAGAGGTAGAGATTCGAAAGATCACACAAAAAAGTCTAAGGGCAAATAATGTGTTAATGTAACCTTATTCTGGATGGGAGGAACATTGGACATCCTATTTGTTAGTAAATAGTCAAAGTCTGTTCCCTTGGGGTCATCAGCCACCATGTTCATCCACAAATATTACTTCTCGAAATTTAATTTGTCACCCACCCTCAATCACAACAGATACTCGTTGGCACTTGAAGATGAAGTACTGATTGAAGGTATTAGATTATCTCGGAGAAACTGATTCGTATTGAAATGCCAGACAGTGTCTGATTGTACGCACCTGTGCAATCAGACATATAACAAAAAATATACAGCATAACTGGGCCGGGCTCTTTCAGGCATTGTCGATGATTGCTTTTGCTTGCGAATTTCAATGGAAGTCGACCATTGGTAACCTATGTTGGAGGTTTCACTCAATCGGGTGATAAAATTCATTGTATCAAGAAATGACTCTTCTATCGCTCCCTGTATAAGTATAATCTACGAGGCATGATTTATATGAATTATCATTGCTCCAACTCCTATTGCTTGAATTTATTTCAATGCGCTATCAGACCCAGAGGGTGGTAGCCGCCGTCCACATAAAAAGATGGGTGAAAATCAGCCTTTGTCATATTTCCACCGTTACAGCCCCAGAGCTGAAATGTGCACATAATCACAATATTGAAAGCTTTGAGAGTCCGCTATTCGAAATACCTAGTCCCTTTGTCATTCTCAGTCATCGTCGAATACAAGTTTCGGTCTCTGAGTCCCTCGCATAGGCAGTCAGCCCATACTCTTCGGGTTTACCCGATTCAAAGATAGCTTGAAAAATGACAGTATGTCCTTGTAGAGCTCTGTAGTGGGTGAAATTAGACAAATGTAAGCAGCCATCCGGTACAAGCTTCCTATAAGGATAAGTATTCTGGTAGATCAATTTATTGTCAACGAAGAATTAGTCAGAAGTCAAAGATGCCCGTAACTCACCCGATGTCAAATCTTATTCTTCCTGTCACATAGCCGTTCCAAGATGCAGCAGAGCCAGTATCATACAGATATGAAAACCGTGAAACATGCTCCGTGAAATATGCCTCCGCATACCAGGTCTAAGTGTGGACCTGGTCAGTCAAAAGTTTATCGCTATGGGCAATCGGATATCTAGGACAAAAAGAATCATAACTTACTCCAGGACTGAGGTCCCAGAACCACTCTAGATGCCAACTTTTGACCTGTGAGAATGGTGGACCGTAGCCGTCGCAAATCCCCACGATGAAGCATAAGAGCAGTGTAAGAAGCAAAGAATTTTCGCGAGGAACGAGAGATGACACAAGTGATGAGAGACCGTAGACACCTATCGGAAAGGGCAATTATGACCAGATATTCAGTAGCAGGGAAGATGAACTTACAGTAAAAGTAAATGATATTCAGACCGAGCAACGTCCCAAAAGAGGCGACCGGGGTTGCAAGAATCATGTAAAAGGTTGTAAAGTGCAGTGCCGACAGAATGATTCGCGGTATGGTTGAAAGATCTTTGCCCACGAAATAAGCACTACCAGAGCCACCAGATTCAACTTCACGATAGAAGCTGACCCCTACATTTGGAAACGGTCGAAAGTTAAATTCGCCCTCAAATCCTTCTGGGTGGATGTTGTACTCACTTTCAGCTCCAAAAGTCTCCACGCCAGCCGGAGCAGCTGCAATGCCTAGAGGGTAATTATTAATATACTTTCTAGCACATGCTGGACTTTTCAGCTCTGACCTATTGCGAGATTCGAAAGCAAAGCCAGCTGCGGAACTAGGTTATAGTTCACGGCGCTTGATAGCGACTGGAAAGGCTCTCGAAAAATCCCATTGAACAAGTTGCCATTGAAGTTGTGAACCGCGAGTCCCATAATTAGCCCAGAAAGTGTCCCAACAGCAATTTCTGTCAAAAAGATCATCACTTGACGACTTTGCTGGGTCATGCCACGAGACACATGGAGGCAGCATTGATGATGCCATGGCGCTTTGCGTGAGGCCACCGTGCGCGATATATCGTCGAGGTCACTTGTATCATTTGTCAAGTTGGCGGATTCGGAAATGCCTCTTTCTTGGGACGAGTGGCGATTGAGTGCAAATTCCTCACCAGATGACAAAATATCCAGAATTGCATCAGCAGAGTTGTGACAATGGTTGCCTATGTGTCCCTTCTCTTGGACATACTCTTTAAAATGGTCAACTTTTCCCATAAATGCTTGATTATGCCATCCCAACAGAAGTACTTGATCTAACATGTTGAAAACTTCCTCACGAGGCTGGTGAAGAATGCAGATGACGGTCACACCCGTTTGGGAAATGGAGGATAGGAGAGACATGATTGATAATGCTGTGGAGGTATCAAGTCCAGATGTGGGCTCATCAAGCAATAATGCCAGCGGCATTAAGACCAGCTGCTGGGCAATACTCACTCGCCTGCGCTCTCCTCCTGAAATAGAAGTATTTCCCGAAGGATCGCCGACAACTTGTTGCTGGATATGGGCCAGCCCCATGCACGATAGGATACAATGAACATGTTGTTTGATAAATGCGTCACTTCTGGCACCACCCAGATGAATGCGTGCTGAAAGTAGAACATTCTCATATACGGTAAGATAGTTCAAAATAGCATCGAACTGAGGGACATATCCAACAAGTTGTTGAAAGTGAAACGTGCTCCCTTCGATTCCATTTAGTGTTTTGGTTCCAGATGTCTGGCAAAGTTTTCCAGATAAAATGTTTGCCAGGGTTGCTTTTTTTCGTGATTAGTTTCGATGCTGCTAAAAAGCTGGTTGAACTTACATTTTCCAACCCCAGATGGACCCATCATTCCAAGCAAGGTGCTCCGAGGCACTTCCCCTGACAAACCTCGTAAAATATGTGGCTTTTTGTGGTTTGGACGAAACTCAATATCACAAAATCCGATGGTGATGCCCTTTTGGCCATCGCTTAGATCTCGCATGGATACCTCGGCCTTTTCCCACCCCAGGTGAGCTGGTTCTGCCTCTTGGTCTTGACCCTCGTTGGGAAAGGCCATGATTTTTCCTTTTACTAGTGGCCTTAAGCAAGAAAGAAGCCGACATAGAAAGTAGAAGTCAGGAACTCTAGAGGTACTTAATAGCCAAAGTCCAGCCAGAAGTAACAAGTCGGCCAGTAAAATGCAGAGGAACCCAATCATATGAAACTCTCTGAAGCTGCCTTCTGGGCAGAAAGACAAAGCTGTACAACGAGTGGGATACTCGGTCCCTAGCGGGCAAAAAGTCCCTCGTGGGCACTTAATAGGCTCATGAGCATTTGGAGGACAGTAAAATCCAGGGGCGCAAACTATGGGCTCATAAATCCCCTGGGGATCGCTGCATCTGTTTGTATACTGTTGAAGTCGTGTTTCCAGACACTCAGGCGTTGGATAGCAATATTCCGGGGGGTTGTTTGCAGTGTTGTTGGAACCTGGAACGATATCAGCTCAGCATTTCTAGTTCGCGCCGAGGATCTTGGGGACCATACAAATAAACCCCGGGTTGCATATATTTGAACTTGTTAGGGGAATTGGCTCACTCCCCGAGAAGCACCTTACTGAATTTCGAGATTTCGACAATGAACTTGTTGCTATTTCAGAAATGGTTCCCTTTCGCGTCATTTCTCTCAAGCTGCGAATAACTGTCATGTTGAAATAAAGAGTTATGCTTATGAAAGACTTGTTGACGGGTTGCTGTACATTCCTTATGGCACGTGTGCATGCAATTCATACAGCCATCGGGGCCCTTGGAATGTAATGGCATCCACAATACTTTATTTTGAGTTCGGCCTTGCAGTCCTGTATTACATATACCCTGCATTCTCCCATAAAGCCGGGTTTTACTAGGCATGCATGATTCAACAATTTGATAAGATTTTGGGATAACATCATCTTGCATATCAGCACTTCGGCATCTGGGTTTTATTTGCAATGGCTAATTTTACTGTAATAAATCACCGCCCTGTGGGTAGAGTACAGAATATGAATCTAGCCCTCTGCTCTTTATTTCCTGATGATGAGGTATAGATAGGAACTCTCAATTCAAAGATTAAGGCCAAGTCTTATATATAGACATCCATCTACTAAAATACTTTAACTAGTAGTTAAACTATTTCCTCGCAAAGGATGGTTTAGGCAGATTACCCCTAACGCCTTCTGAAAGGAGGTTGATTCCGGGGATCTTGTCCCAACAAGATTTTAAGATAGTTGGAAAACAGAATCAGAAATGAGGTACTAAACAAAACGGAATCACAAATATTTGAAGACAAGATTTAATGCAGAAATACTGCTTGGCGGCTATCGGCCATACTTATTTGAAATAACAAGACTGGTCCAGCGAGGCGGTTTCAACATTGCATTTCATATTGGCAAGATTCGAAGACTCTGTCCAAAATCCCTGGAAACTACGGGAACTATGGCATACCTTCAGGGGTATCTAGATACCTGTATAAGCAGAGATGACCCTGTCGTCCTGGCATACCGTGCGGTCCGTACCTACCTGCTGTAGTGAGGAATATCGGCCTGCCTGCCAGTAGGATGATTATATAAGGGAATTGGTCTAATTTGGAAGGGAGCTTATATACATCCATTTAGATAGCATCTTTAGCTCACGCAGAGACATCAATTACACGAATTCCAGCCTAGTCGAGAGAGTGCCAGCAGTTAGCCCTAGTTGGGGTGTTGTCTACCCTCATCCTTCTGCCCCATTCGACCTGCACGTACCGACCGTGCTGCCTCGAGCATTCTATCTCGTTTCACTGCCTAGGTAGCAGTGGGGCCTATGTAAATGTTGGCATGTCAGATATGGGAGGACACTGGTTCTTTTCCCCATTTTCTGGGGACCGCAATATGTAACATCTGAAATTGATCTACGTAACAAGACATTGGAATCTAAGTACTGAAAGCAGAGATCTGGATGGAAATATTTGAGTCAGTCCACGGCATACTTGACAAATGCCAAGATTTATATGCTAAACATGTACCACCCGTCATCGCAGCCTTTTATACCTTTTTGGTTCACAAGTCTCATATTTCATTAGCCATGGCTTCTCCTACAAGTCCCAGTATCGGAAGTCTTAATGGAAAATGGATTATGGTAAGGAAATTACCTGCGTCTTCGTTGAAATAAAAGTGCGCGGCATTCGAATGAAATTTGTAACCTGATATTAACCACCATCCCTTGGTTATAGAATAAGGGATTGACTTGTCAGACAGCTTCTATGCTAAAGCTGATATTCCCTCATTTTGATAAATATGTGGTAATGTATCAAGTTCGGCCTTCCCTCTTTCCCAGCCTTCCAATAAGTCACCTCATGAAAGATATCCCTAGCACAGGCCGAGCATATCAGTTCATGTTTCCCTCGGGGTCATTAGCTAGAACTCATGTGTTTGAAGCAAGGAATAGCTTGGATGATTCGCAAAGCCATTGATTATGCCCGATCTACCTTGCTATTTTGGTTTACACTAGTAACCTTTCAGATATATCGGCACATGCGTCCACCTTGCATGTTGATATTCACCAAACCGCTATAGAAGAACTCGCTGGAACAACTGAAAAATGAACCCTCGATTGGAAAATGCAAATCTACCGTGATTAAATCTTTAGAAATCTATATGTCTGGGGTCAGCTCATTGATGGGTCACAAGATCAACAAGGCAATATGAGCCGGGACTTCGAAGTTCAGATACACGCGGGCGATGAGAGGATTGCTGATTTATTGAATGCTAAACCTTTGCCTGATGGAAGTCAAGGCGGAGGACTATGGTTCGAAGCACACAGGATTGATGACATGGAAATATTGGAATTTACTGAGTGCATACTTTTGCGCGGAACAATGCATCTGGTTGGACGGCAGAACAAGTAAGTTTTAGCAATGCGGCCGGTCCTGCAATATAAGTAGTTAACTTCCGGTGCTGTAAGTCTGGGACTTTGAATCGCTCAACCATAAGTGCTACCATACTCATCGCGTTGTGGTTGCTGATATCAAAGGGAACCACCAAATGGCTCGACTTGTTTACGCTAGGTAGGTATTCAGAGGTCCGTCCAATACCTAGGCAATGAAACATTATATCATAATACTTCAGGCGTCAGTCCTCCCATGTTCCTTCCTTTCAGAATCTGAAAGATTCTTGGTGTTTGTATGTATATAACCACCAAGAAGTTTTTAACCTCCATCCAGAAATTATCTGTCAAGGTTTTCTATCATTCTCAGACTATTTCCCTGTCACTTCAATTGGTGTTTCTTCCATGGACTCAAGCATTATGTAGATCCGGGGGCCATCAGCTTGTGCAGCGTTTTCTGGATTTTCCAGTGACCGAAAGCGCACATGTGCAATGATTCAGATATTTCTAGATTATAGAACGCGTGAACATGTATGCACTTGACATTGGTATCCCAGTCCAGAAAGAAATTAAATAATCCCACTTCAAACCGTAACTATCTAGTTTTAATTTGAAGTGAGATTATGTGATTAAGGTCGACAGGCCAACAAGATGCCTATCTAGTTGACCTGTCGACCCAATATTTGCCCACATACCTATGTGGGCAAATATTGGGTCTTTAGATATGACTGGTGTCTCTAGGGTGTCAGAGACACATTTAGCACAGTAAAAAGGTGCTTCAAAATCTCAGAGAAGCTAACTTACATTGATATTAAAAGGCACACATCCCACGTCGAAAAATCAGATATAAGATCAGCGCAAAAGGGCATAGTATGGAAGAATATATGATGAGAATTTCTCGTATATAAAGATACGTCAAGTATCTTCGAATAAGTGACACACAATCTTGGAAAATAAAGAAGAGATTCAAGAATTTATTGGACTGTGCAGTAATAGTATTACACTAATACTGAATATGATATCGACAGTTTTAGGAAATTTATACTGGTCTTTCTTTTGATAGGTCTAGAACAGAAATGAGAAGAAGTGTTCAAACCTCCAATAACTTGCTCGTTAAACAAACAGTTATTGCACTAGCCAACCAAGAGGGACTATACATATATATAATTTGATGGATCAAATTATATATCCTTGAAGCCCTTGCAAGCACAGTTGACTAAACTAGAGAATAATAGGAAACTACAAATTACAGTTTCTCATCACCCATGCTCATTATTGAGCCGCTTAAGATGAGCGGGCCTTTCAAATTTCGCCTCATAAGCTGCTCATTATCCAGGTCAAGTTATCATCTCTACTCTTGTTTCCACTACTGCTATAGGACTACTCAATCATGGATATATGGTATCCATGAATAGAGTCGAAGCTGGTCTGTTGAAAATGACCATCTCATAGTTTTGAAAGCTAGTAAATTAGAAGTATACTATTGGTCGTACTATATACGTAGAAGATGGCAAATCTCATCCCTGGAACGGTCATCTTGAATCCCTGGATGACCCACCCAACAAAAGAAAATTTTCAGATTACCTTCAGGGCGTGAGGATAAATCAACATCTGAATTAAGAAATCGATGATAATTCACCTGATCAAAGCAATATAGTAGAAAATGATATAAATAAATTTGCAATGACAGAATTCAAACAAAGATAAAAATTACTTGGAGTATACAAAAAATGTGGAGACCAAATATGCCAAGGCTTACATGAGCAACGCGAAGGTCCGCGCAAAAGATCAGCCAGGATCTTCGTTACTTTCGTCACATCTCCAGACTTCTTTGCTTTTGAGTGCATTGCTCGACGTGTGTTGGAAGTTATTGGGCTCGGCCACTTTTCATTCACTTCCCAAATATTCGCCTCTTGTCTAGTGTACATCTATCACGGTCACTCCTTGAAAAGCCCGAATCATGTCCGACGACGAGGAATATTACGAGTGGGAGGAAGAATATCTCTATGAGGACCTTGTGCCTGATTTTGTCGTGAGTGAATTCTACCGCCGTGAAATGGACAGAGAAAAGAATATACAGAGCAAGGAAGAAAGTGAGTGAGAAACAAAGACAAAGTACTAACCCAGCCTTTGCTTCAGGACGAACTGGCGCAATCCTCATATTACGAAGCAGCGCTATACGAAGACCCTGCCATCGACGTGGAAGATTACTTCAGTGATTGGGAATATTATTCAGACGATTACTACGATGACGACCCATCCGCAAAACAATCCGTTTCGAACCTCCCACCCGCGAAAAAGGCTCGTCGAGCGCTGGCGCTGGCGCAGACTAACTCACAAACACACGCAAACCGCGTGACTCGACCGAAATGTTCGATGGACCCGGATATCTCCTCTTTCCAGGGTGTGGTTTGGAAAACACCCGCTCTAGATATCAATCAGGATGTTGCGATCTTTTATGAACCGATCGGTGATAAAGTAGCACTGTTAAAGGACTGGCGGGAGATTTTCAAATCTGCGCAACCTGCGCTCAACAAGTCGCGTTTACAAAAGAGGAAGATGAGAGAGGACGAGGGAGAGGAGCAAGGGGAGGACAAAAACGGCGCTGTCGAGGTTTCTTTTGCTGATGATGATTTCCCGTGTGAAGATGATGATGATGAGCGACGACTCGATAGTTCGGAGCAAATGTCTGATATTGTCTCTATGGATAATAGTATGACGGATACTGCGGATGCTGGTGATGCTTCGAATACGACGCCGGAACTTGGACAATCACCGAAGCCCGCGCAAACTTCGATTCCGGCGAAACGAGGACGGAAACGTAAAGCGGAGGTTCCGGCTGATGAGATTAAGAAGAATTCGGGGATTGATTCGACGCGGACTCGATCGAAAAGAGTTGCGGCGAAGAAGGGAGATGGTGAGGACAATTTGGCCAGTGCGACGAGTGCGCCTACGCGCAGATCTACGCGACAGAAGAAGTAATTTGGTCCTGTCGGGATGGTCGAATTTCAATTTACCATCTATGTTCCTTGTATACGTTATACGTGAAGGGACGATTATATTTTACGAAAGTTAATGAATTCAATGTACTATACATGTCAAAAGACTCATTCTTCCTGATTGCATTGCGTAGGTATCTCTATTTGTTCACGAATCCTCACTGCGCATACTCCTTGTTGAATGCACGACCAATGACCATGCGTCGAATTTCACTTGTGCCAGCACCGATTTCGTACAGCTTGGCGTCACGGAGAAGTCGTCCTGCCGAGATCTCATTGATATAGCCATTTCCACCCATCAGCTGGATAGCATCCAGCGCGCATTCTGTCGCGCGTTCGGCTGCGTATAGGATCGCGCCGGCACAATCCTGGGTGCGGATGACCATTTGACCAGGTGCAACTGCTCCGTTGTCGACTTCCCGTGCTGTGCTGTAGGTGTATGCCCGGGAGGCAGCCAGCTTGGTATACATATCAGCGAGCTTACCCTGAATCAGCTGGTTGTGTGCGATGGGGGTGCCGAATTGCTTTCGAACGTGAGTATAAGGAAGGACCAGATCAAGGGCAGCTTGCATGATTCTGGAAAATGTCAGTAATGAGATACCACGCTTCCAATCGGTTGTACATACCCTAGTGGTCCTGCACTGAGTACCAAGCGTTCAAGATCAAGACCCTCCATCAACACCTTGACACCTCGGTTCAGCTCGCCCAGAACATTTGCATGGGGAACAAAGACATCTTCAAAAACTAGCTCGCCGGTGTTGGACCCGCGCATACCCAGCTTATCGAGCTTCTGGGCGCATGAGAATCCCTTGAAGGTTTTCTCAACCACGAAGGCCGTGATCCCTTTGGAGCCAGCCTCTGGTTCAGTCTTGGCATATACCACGATGAAATCCGCATCGGGTCCCTAGATATTGGATCTATTGTGAGCGATAAATTCAAGGTGTAGAATAAGATAGCCACTGACATTTGTGATCCACATCTTGGTACCATTCAATACCCACCCTCCATCTACTGATTTAGCAGTAGTCTTCATACTGACGACGTCAGATCCAGCGCCATGCTCAGACATTGCGAGAGCTCCAATTTTCTCGCCTGAGAGTAGGCCCGGGAGGAATCGTTCTTTTTGTTCGGGCGAGCCATTGAGAGATAGCTGGTTGACGCAGAGTTGTGAGTGGGCGGCATATGAGAGACCGATACTTCCTGTGAACATATACCATTAGAGAAATTTCAGAATTCTAACACATGTGTGAAAGAACGAAGGAAAAATACCAGAAGCTCGGCTCAATTCTTCCATCACAACGCAGTGAGCTTGATAGCCCATTCCCAGACCACCATATTCTTCATTTGCCGTGACACCAAGAAATCTGCACAATGAATCTTGATTAGCGGCATAGATACATGGTTCATTTCGTGTGGTTTTCATACCCAGCATCACCCAGCTTCTTCCACATCTCGGGAGGAAAGTTATTCTGCTCATCCGTTCGCGCCGCAACCTCGGCTGGAATCTCACGTCCTAAAGCGGGGTTAGCGAGATACATACCAATCCCAGTGTATTTGACCACCTACTCGTGAAATCTTGGACACGCTCTCTCAATTCGATAAGGTCATCTTCCGTAGGAGGCTCGAAGCCTGCAGGGTGCTTCGTTGACACGCTCCGCACGAAACCTGGGGAGAATGCGGGGACGACGCCTCGGCGTAAAGAGCGGACGGAGGTGCGGAGGAGGGAAGGAAGAGCAATGGAGGCCATCTTTAATAGCTGGCACAATGCACTTGGTGATTTTTTTTCTTGTAGATGATCAAGTTTGGAGAAAGAGTGGCGCTGAACTACTTTAAAAGAAAGTTGAATGCGGAGGGGAGAAGGCGGCAGTCGTCGGCGCGGAACACAAGCATGCAGCTATACCGCATGCCAGCATATTTGTGCTTTATTCACACTCTCTTTCTGACCAAATGGTTTGCATTCAAATAAACCAAATCAATGTAATAAACTAACCAAGTCTACAGTGTATTTGTAGCTACTCAACCACAAATATCTTCTCCAACAAACATCTTCCTCGACTTGTCAACTTCATCTTCTTTGGAGGCGGTGATGACAACTGCGGGTAGAAGCGGCAATCGTCGCACCTCCGCACGTCTGGGGAAAGTCGGGGGATCTTTTGACGTCTCGTTGCTTTTCCACCACAAAACCCCCGTTGACTTCTTCCCTCGACAACTTCTGCAATGAATATGCAATGATTCAGGGCATATAGCCATAAACATCATTTCAAGGCTCATATTCAAAGCTCATATCCCATAAACATCTACACCCATTCCCCCGCAATGCGCGCCCTTTCCCCGCTTGTCCTCCGGAGCTTGGGCTCGCGAGTTATCCCTCGCAGCTATCGCCCAGGGCATTTCACGGCGCTGAAGAGTCTCTCCAGCTCAAATTCTAGGACAGTCGCCAGCTATACACATCCACACCATGCCTCCGCCCTTTCAGTATTACCGACTACTGTCGATACCTCTTCACCCGAGTACCAAGAGAACAGCCAGCAGATGCAAGAACTCCTCGACCGAATGAGCAGCTTACACGGCAAAATCGCACAAGGAGGCTCAGAAAAGGCTCGTGAGAAACATCTTTCCAGAGGCAAAATGCTCCCTCGTGATCGTGTTTCCGCCCTCATCGACCCCGGCACTTCCTTCCTGGAACTGTCCCCTCTAGCCGGACACGAAGTGTACGATGAAGATGTTCCAGCCGGTGGAATTATCACTGGAATTGGCACGGTGGAAGGTGTCAACTGTATGATTGTTGCAAACGATAGTACCGTGAAGGGTGGCACATATTACCCGATCACAGTAAAGAAACATCTTCGTGCTCAGGCAATCGCTCAAGAGAATAGACTTCCGTGCATTTATCTCGTTGATTCGGGCGGTGCCAATCTTCCTCACCAGGCAGATGTCTTCCCAGACCGAGACCACTTTGGCCGGATCTTCTTTAACCAAGCGCGAATGAGCTCGCTCGGTATCCCACAACTTTCAGTCGTCATGGGTCCATGTACTGCTGGTGGCGCCTACGTACCCGCCATGAGCGATGAAACAATTATCGTCGAGAACCAAGGTACCATTTTCCTCGCGGGACCACCACTCGTCAAAGCCGCGACGGGTGAGGTCGTTTCGGCAGAGGATTTGGGTGGTGGACAGTTACATTCCAGTATCTCCGGTGTAACTGATTACCTTGCCGTTGACGATGCTCACGCTCTCGTATTAGCGAGACGAAGTGTCGCGAACTTGAACTACCCTCCTACCAAACTCCCAGCCCAACTCGAAGATATCACCGTTAAAGAACCGATCTATGACCCCGAAGAACTGAACGGTATCGTCGGAACAAATCTTCGTCGTCAAATTCCCGCGCATGAAGTTATTGCTCGTATCGTTGATGGGAGTGAATTTGCCGAATTCAAGCGCGATTACGGATCTACATTAGTTACGGGCTTTGCGCGGATCCATGGACATCGCGTCGGTATTGTAGCTAATAATGGGATTTTGTTCTCGGAGTCCTCGCTTAAGGGTGCGCATTTCATTGAACTTTGTGCTCAGCGTCGGATTCCATTGGTCTTTTTACAGAATATCTCGGGGTTCATGGTTGGTGCTGATGCTGAAAAGGGGGGTATTGCGAAGAATGGAGCTAAGCTTGTGACTGCTGTTGCTTGTGCTGATGTTCCTAAATTTACGGTGGTTTTTGGTTCAAGTGCTGGTGCTGGTAACTATGGCATGTGGTAAGTCTGCATCTCTCGAGTTCTACTCTGTTTTACAATCCGTCAATTCTCTTTATGGATCATAGCTAATTCTGAAATTTTCCGCCTCTATCTTAGTGGCCGCGCATATTCTCCGCGTTTGATGTTCATGTGGCCTAATGCCAAGATTGGCGTTATGGGTTCGGAACAATTATCCTCGGTCATGGAAGCTGTTGGTCGATCCGCGGATCCGGCACTGAAAGCTCGAATTGATCATGAATCCGAGGCTGTTTTCTCCTCGGCCAGACTGTGGGATGATGGTGTTATTCCACCGGCGCAAACGAGAAAGATGCTTGGTCTTGGATTGGCGGCTGCTGTGAGTGGTAAGGCTGAGCCAGATATTCAGACGAGATTTGGTGTATTCCGAATGTAATAAGATTATGGAATATGGCAAGATAAATATAGAGCCGTGGTTGGGACAGTCTATTCAATCTAGTATGTTATTTTTTGGGGATTCCGAGGTTTGAGCTTCTGATTCTCTTGCTGCGTTTTGTATCATCGAGTAAGAGCGAGAGAAATGGATCCCAGAAAAGATGAAATTGTGAAAAGAAAAGAAAAAGAGACAAATACAAGCACTTTTTATTCATGACTTTTGTGGCGCAGCCCGTAATTCCAAGACCCATAGTATGTAAGAATGAGATAGAAAGGGAAGCTAGGCTAGTTATATAGCTTCGCCGAAGATAAAAATAGGGTAAAATGAGAATAGCGAGAAGAAGGGGGGAAAGGGTAATGATAAGAACATAAACAGCAGGACAATGGTATAATATGTGATGAATGGCGGCGACGCATCGTTCTATGTAGAGGCGCAGATGGATAAAGCGTGATCAAAACATCATTGGACACGTCAAGCGTGGATGCGGAGGCAGCGTGACTGAAGGTGGACGGTCCAGAGTTCCAGCATGGAATTCAGATGTCCAGTAAAAAGGGGGAAAGAAGAGTTTGAGTTCGAGAAAAAAAAAGGGGGTAGAAAAGAATGGGACCGGGCAATAGATATCATCAGGGACATATTTCATCAAAGGATAACGCATGGACTCTTTCGACGCTGGGACCGATTATCTCTATCTCGCTTTCGATCTTTCGTAGATCCCTCGCGCTTGCGAGAAGAATCACTTCCACCAGATCCTTGAAGATCTTTGCGAATGATTTGTCTGCATAAGTCGACGAAGACTTCGTTTACGTTTGCACGGCGTCGGGCTGAGGTCTCGTAGTAAGGGGCATTACCCCAGTTTTGGGAGAGTCCGAAGGCTCGTGCTCGTGGGACGGCACGGTCTTCTTCTAGATCTGATTTGTTGCCGACGATGACTAGGGGGACTTTCTCGTCGTCTTTGATGCGAATGATTTGTTCGCGGAGTTCGGAGAGTTCGTTGAGGGAGGAGGCGCTTGTAATTGAGAAGACAAGGAGGAATCCTTGGCCTTGCTTCATGTATAGTTCTCTGGTTATTGGGTCAGACTTTGTTGATCGAGACTGTCGTTATGGTGTACGGGGTCAAGGGCATACCTCATGGCGGCTGAGGAATATTGTTAGCTTTGATTTTCTGGTGAGAAAGGGTTGACATTGTGCTTACTGAATTGTTCTGTTCCTGCTGTGTCGAGACTGGAGGGGGCGGGCGCGAGAATGGTTAGTTTGTCTGGATCTTTGATCTCAAGCACTGACACCTACATCTCCAATATACATTGTCGACCCTGAAAGCGCAATTCGTCAGTCTTATGTCTGTCATTTCGACTTCTTGTAAAGATCACTCACGTCAACTTCGATCTGTTTGCGGTATGAATCCTCGATGGTGGGGTCATAGCTTTCGATCCAAACATTTTGAACGAATTGAGCTGTCAATGCATGAGCTTCTATGAATCCACGCAGTACCATCACAGCATCGCTGTCCAAACGGTAGGGGGATTGTGTATACCAGTCAAACAGCTCTTTCCCACGCCTCCAGCACCCAGAACAACAATATGATATTCCCGTCTATGCGCGACAAAAGCAATTAGAAGCTGCATTGGCCTTGGCCGAGGATCAAGTCCAAGACAACTTACTGCGGACGCATGAATGCAGATTTTTTTTCCTTCTGTCCTTTCTCCGCTTTGTTTCTTTTTGTGGGGTTGTTATCGAGACGCGCGGTAATGAAATTGGACGGTGAAAAAAGAGGAATGACCAATTGCACGGGTCTAGATCGTTACGAGGATGAGGACGAGGATGGTGTTATTGTTGACGAACGCGGGAAGGGGATGGCGGTGACGAGGACGGAAGGGGGAGGAGGAATCGTAGATGCAGACGAGAGAAGCAGTAATCAGTCGCACCGTATACCGCGAGAGAAGCTTCAATTGCACGATGGACCAGCCGATGAGGAGTTCAAGGAGGTGGAATCGGTTACATCGGTCTTCCAATGGCGGACTGGCTGGCACGCACGGACGTCTCAATGGGATTGTCGGCCCACGGCGCCACTTGGAGTGGGGATGAGATGGATAGATGAGAGTGTGAGAATGAGGATAAGGGAGAGAGTGAGTGCGTGTGATAGAAAACGGGGGGAAATAAAGCAAGAAAGAAAAAAGAAAAAAGGGAGAGAAAATCTTAGCAGTGAAGAAAGAGGGAGAGAGGGAGAGAGAGTATAATTGACGACTCGAAGAGGGGAGAGTCCAGAGCCAAAGCCTTTATTTGTGCGGGCCGAACTAGGGCGATGCCAGAAGACAGGGGAAAAACTCAGAAAATTCCATAGACTGCACAGAAAATGGACTATTCATGTACTGTATAAATGGATCACTGTACTAGTGAGTGTAAGTGACCTGATTCAGTATTATCTGCAATCCTTTATGCTACATACTCTACACAATTTCAATTATCTCTTGGATATTACATTGTCTGTATGGTGCTGGCGGTGAAGATGATATTCCTTTTGTTTCCCGCACTCAATCCCAGACAAGACCACTCGGGCGTTACTCCACCGATGATAGAATCGTGCATGGCTGAAGAATCCGTCAGAATGACAGTGCCGACGGGAAGTACTTCGTAGTCGCTTGATGAATGGTCCAATTGTGACCTGTTCCGTCAGCCGCGGGTTAATTACGGTGTTGAAGAAGTCGAAACTTGAATGCCGGGTATATGCAGCCTGAAAAAAGGAAATATTTGGGATTCTGGGTAATATGACGGGAGGCGCTGGTTAAATGTCTGCTTTCTCTGTTTAATGTTACTTCTGCTTTATTCAACTTGAAATATCAAGTTGAATGTATCACGTCCAATGTACATCTACAAAAGCACGTGATCCCACCACAACGGAATCTTTCCATCGCACATAAGCTATAACTTGAAAAGAAGAAAAGAGATGGTTTGAATGGAATGAGAGTCCCTAGTAGCTATCACTTGTTAAAGAGAGATTCAGTTCATTGGCTTTTTTCTCTATCTTGTTGGATGGACCGGAGTAATGCCCTGCTGGATCGATGAGCAATTACAATCGGGCCATCAAGATAGGTTTGGATTTCTGGCTCAGCCATGTGACAATGGACCTGTCCATTACACATAGTATTCTATAAAAAACAAGGTCATATAAATCATGATGAGAATGTACGTCGTAGGTGGGAGAAGACCCGTGGTAAGGAGTTACAAGAGTAGGCTAAGATTAGGCTAGTTACAATTATGATGTTGGGCATACAATCTGCAACTATCACATTGATTGTATGCAAGATGCCCATTACTATTAATTTGGCCCTTGCTGACCAAGGGTACTGACGTCAAAATGCACAGAGGAGGTTCTAGTCCATCTCTCATGTATCTCCCGAGGTGTTCTGCATGCAAAGGTCTATCACTGTGCATTTACTTTGGTAAGAAAAGCACGTGAGATATTCTACTTCCCCACGACTTTATAAATCGGACACATACTCATAAAATAGCTTAAATCAATAGAATACACTCATACTATAATGCGCAATTCAAATTATACTCTTCTGTTCCTCTTTTTCGACTAAGTACTTTATTCTCGACTGCTGCGGTTAACCCTAAAGCACGTCTGACCGCCGAGTACGTCATGAGGTCACGTGCTCCCGCACGGTCACGGAGGCACGAAGGCGCCAGCTCGACCCGGTTGCATTCTCCTCCCATCCCTCGATCCCATTGTCATCCGAACATATCTACGAAGCTCCATTTTTCAAGAATTTTGAAGCCCATCTCTTCACAATGGCCTCTTTCCAGGATCGTGCCCAGCACGCCGTTGCCCAGCTCGACAAGGAGGTTCGTTCCTGTTCTCGTTTCCATCTTGTGTGCGTTCGCTGGCGAAGCGCCAGCTGCAGCCTTCCCTCACCACCCAGTTTGCTGCTCTTCGTCAGCTGCGACGGTCTGCGATGAAAAGGTCTACAGCTTGGGAGCCATGAGCGATATCCCCGACTGCTGTCCAGGATGGATATATCTGGCTTATCGATGATTTGGTGCTAACTATTGCCTTTTTCTGAATAATAGCTTTCCAAGTACCCCGTTCTGAACAACCTGGAGCGTCAGACCAACGTCCCTAAGGTCTACGTTATCCTGGGTCTTGTCGGTGTTTACTTCTTCCTTGTTTTCTTCAACATCGCTGGCGAGTTCCTTGTCAACTTCGCTGGTTTCCTCCTTCCCGGTTACTACTCGCTCCAGGCCCTCTTCACTTCGGGCACTGCGGATGACACCCAGGTAAGATCCACACAATTCCAAACAATGTTTCTATAACCTTCATCGATAAAAATGCTAACAACTCTTTTCCATCTAGTGGTTGACTGTATGTTCCCATGATCCATATTCCATCCCAGCCTCCCAGCTGCTCCGGGCACCGGACCGCGGTCCACGCGGATCTGGCCTTATCAGCTCCACGTGATACCAATCTTCGCGCATCGTTCAACTGACCATATGAAAATTATAGTACTGGGTTGTCTTTGCCTTCCTGACCGTCATTGAGAGCGCCATCAGCGCCGCCTACTGGTTCCGTATGTACCGATGACCCGCAATTCTCGCGACAAAAACTGACCTTATCGCAGCCTTCTACTACATCTTCAAGTTCGTCCTGATCCTCTGGATGGCTCTGCCCCAGACCAAGTATGTTTGCGCAATACAATAATAAACCCTTGTCTCCATCGATCAAATTACTCACCATTCAATAGCGGCGCTCAAATTGTCTTCCACTCTTTCCTCCAGCCCGTTGTTGGCCGCTTCTTCTCCAGCACCGGTACCTCTACCAACCTTCGCGCTCAGGCCGAGGCCGCTGCCAAGTCCCAGTAAACGGTATCACTCTAGCGGGTCCAGTTGCGAATATCATTCAATGCTGTGCATCATGACCAGAGTCTAACGTGCGTCGTGGGATTTCATCTAAAGTGATATTTCATGCCACTGGGTACTTTACTTTTTAACGAAGCGCACCAAAGGCTAGACCTTTGGTGTAAACGAATGCCACTTGGAGGATGATGACAATAGAGTTGAAATGACTGGACGGAATCTACTCGGAGGACATTGACAGGACCGGGGTTGTATCGAATTGTCTTGTGGAGGATGCTGTTTGAATGTGTTTTTGTCGTGGAGGGAAATCGTTGTTCGGAGCGTTGCCTTCGGGCAGAGAGGTGTTGCATGTTGGCTTTTGCCAGTTGTTTCATATATTAGGAACATAGCCCCGTAACTACTTGCTTCTTGGACAGGATTCTGCATGTGCGTGCATCTTGTATTGTGACTGCTTATACACCGGTGTAGCGCTGCATTGTCTCGAAACACCGCCAAACCACTTGGTCTATTATTCACATCGCCTCCTGCATCGCCAATCAATGGGGTAGCAGAAAGTGGCAGAAACAAAAGGTGTTTCAAATAATGCAACAGCACTGTAGGTAATTATCCTTAGATCTTAGCAACCTTGAAGACTTGGACATTCTACGGTATTTCACCGTCGCCGACCCTGCTGAACTCTTCAAGCTCAATACAACAGTACGCGTGAAAGTCGTTCGTAACATGCAGATATCGTTCCCGAATTATATTCATGCGATAGAGCTTTAATAGCTAGTATGACTCGGGCCGAAATATTAAGTATTGATCAAGGACACAAGACCCTTGTAAATTCCCATGAGGTCCTGCCTCCATTGAAAATGACCATCAGACTTCCCGCGAATTCAGTGCTGGACTGTTCTTTGTCTGGTCAAGCACGATGACTTGACTGCAACCCCGTCTCTGCTAGGAAAAGTCATCTATTGATTTCATTCTCACTGTCTCATTTGTGTTGCTTGAGTAAGTGAGTAATTCCACGTCTAGTATTCCCATAGTAAGCCTGTACTTGGAGTCCAGGTCCTGGACATTAGCACTATTGCAGGCTAGTACAGACCCATGCGATTACCCCAGCCGTCGGTTCGAGGGTTGACGACGATGCGATAGGGGAATGGGTTTGATTCACTTGTTGTGATTGGTGGGATATGATCTTTATCTTTATTGACGACGTTGAGGATTTTGAGAGCAGCTTTCTGTAGCATGTTTCCCATTGCTTTGCGGACTTTAGCTCGTTCTAGACAGTTATTTCGTTAGCATCTGTTGGATATAAAGAGGGTAGTCGAGCGGGGAGGGAATCAAATAGTCGGATCTCCAATCTCGCAATTTCAGCATAGGCAGAGGCAGATACTCTGGATATTTATTATGACAGAGTAGACCATTGCAGAAGAAAGTGAAAAAAGAGAAATACCCGGCAAGACAACAACTTGATAAGACCCATTCCTTGAGATCACAGGAAATAGAAACCGGAGAGCCAAACTAACTTACCAGATTCAGTCCGCGGCGTCGCAATGGTAACATCTAATGTCCAAATTTCCCAACAAACCTCCTCCTCCCCTTTACCAGCAAGACCACCAAACCACATACCGGATCGCCGCCTCTTCTTCTCATAGAACTCAACTGCGATTCGTCCCCGAACACCTCCACCCCCACCTGCCTTTCCATCCTGCGTACCCGCAGCGGAAGAGAGATGCTGACGAACAAGCGCACTCACGCGGGACTCGATGAGTGTTTCTAGGTCTGCGTCGTTGATTGCGGGGAGAGTGAAGTCTAGCACATCGAAGGTGACGGGTCGAATGGAGGGGAAGTAGCGGTGGAAAAAGATTAGATTGAGAACACCTAGATATGATTAGTTTCTTATGATGACAATACAGTCTTCTGCTGCTCATTTTCAATTTGAGTAATTACCCTTCAGCACATCGCGAACTGTGGTGGTATCGGCGAAGATCTCCAGGAAGTACTCCGGAGGGGTTTTGCGGGGCTCCATCCCCGCCCGCAAAGGACCGGGTAAAGTGCCTAGATCCGGCTCTTTGAATGAACTTGAAAAGAACCGACAGGGAAGGGCCGGAGGTGAAGGGAGTAAATTGCTAGAGATCAAAGAGGGCGAGGACAGGAGGAGGGGAGTGGTGAAGTGGTGATGATCATGGAGTGAGGGGAGGTCAGATAATCGTAGCTTGGGTGGAGTGATGAGATGATGCCGATGCGCTCCTCTTCGGGGGGGGCGGTTTCTATCGGCCATCGGACTGGGCCGAATGGAATTTATCGGGGTTTTATTGGTTGGAAAGATTGGATCCGAGCATGTTTTATTGAAAGAGTGGCAATGAATGCAAGGGGGTTTCTTTTATTATCAGGATGATGGTTGAAAGGGATTCCTCATGAAGGTACATAGGTATGTTGATTGCTAGGGTAAATTAGAAGAGTTATGTATTCTGTCTGGGTTATTCCCCTCGTTTGAATCGTGACTGGCTTCAATGCGGGATGAGTGAGCCAATCAGCGACTTTGACTGTCAACTAGTTTAACATTGTATGAAATTCATTACTGTATTAGCTCATATGAATATATCTTAGTTAATGTTATACTGTTATAAATTCAAAAAAAAAATATAATAAAAAATTGTGAGAAGGAAAATGAGAAAGAAAATTCTATTGAAATATAGCCAACAAAGACTTCTGGCAATTCCAATTTTCATGAGGAATCAAAAAGTACCTTTGGGTCTGCCAATCATTGAATTCTTTTGACGACAAAATCCCCACTTGATTAGCAATCCTCCTCCACTGCATCTTCAGGAAGTCGAGGAAGGTCCAACCTGTCAAGCTGGAACTTATATACTTTTTCTTTTTCCTTATTACACGTAAAAAGTCTTCAAAATGGAAGCTTCAGGCCGAGAATTGGTAATCCGGAGACTTCTATATCAGATCTTTGTCGTTCGGGGGAATTAATAATATATGTATTTGATGTCATGTTAACGTGGGAAAAGATGGGGAGTAGATGGCGAGAAATTCTATAAATTAAGTGCCAGTGGCAGGAAACACCTTTTTCATGAGAAAGAACAGAAATCGAAATATTTCTTTCATCTTGGGCAGTCTTCATCCAAAAAAAAAAAAACAAGTTTCAAAATGGATTCTAGCAAGACACAGGTTCTCATTCTGGGTGCTACCGGATACATGTAAGTGCTTTCCCGGTCTCGGAACAGAAGGAGAATAATGGAGGACTCGAATAACCCGATTTCTTTCCTTGTATCAGCGGTGGTTCAATTCTTGCAGAGCTCTTGAGGTCTTCAATGGCGTCGAAATTGAGCATATCTGCCCTCATTCGCCGCCAAGAACAGGCGGCAAAGTTGGAATCTATGGGAGTGAAGCCGTTGTTCTTCGACGGTTTGGATGATTTGGAGAGTTGCAAGAAAGCAGCCTCTCAGCACGATTGTATGAACTATTCGGGATGGAAATCTCCAGATTTTACTAATAGCCTATTTTAGTCGTGATCAATGCTGCATCTGCATCCCATGATAATTCTGCAAAGGCCCTCGTTGAAGGTTTAGCACTTCGCCAGAAAACCACTGGAATGGATACTTACATGATTCACGTGAGTATCTCTTTGATATTAGGAAGGCTTTATGCAGAGTCGAATAACTAACATGTTACAGACATCTGGAACCTCGATCTTGGGTGATCATCCTTACACAAGTACCCCACAGGATGAGAAAATCTGGTCCGATGAAAAAGACAGCATCTTTGCGATGGAAAAGGGAAATCCTGAACGTTACGGCCAACGTGTGACTGATGTGACCGTCGTCGAGACTGGAGAAAACCTCGGCGTGAAAACGTACATCGTCGTGCCGCCCACCATTTGTAAGTTAACCGAATCTCCCCAAAATTAGAAACCTTTCTCACGATTAGCAGACGGAAAGGGATCAGGTCCATTCGCAACCTTGAGTCAACAGGTTCCCAATCTCGCACGTTTAGCTCGGAGACGTGGTTCTGTTGCTGTGATTGAAAGTGGTAAAGGGGTTCGTAATAAATCTATCTTTTGTCACTGGTACATATCAACTGACCTACATTCATAGATCTGGAATCATGTGCATATCGATGATCTCTCTGATTTCTACCTTCGTCTTTTCACCGCTATAACCGAAAAACGAGATTGGCTGCCCTCAGGCGCGGAGGCAATTTTCTTCGTGGAAAGTGGTGAGCATACATGGCTTCAGGTTAGTCAGGGTATTGCCGATGCCATGCATAAAAGAGGTCTTTTGGCGACGAATGATGTCCATTCGATTAGTCTCAAGGAGGCAGCTGCGGAAATTACTAAAGGGAATGAAAGTCTTGTGGAGATTACTCTTGCGTCGAAGTAGGTGTTTTTGCTTCATTCCTATATTTTGACTTTTATACTAATTCTTTCTAGTTCGAGGGCTCGTGCTGATTTTGCTCGCGATCGTCTTGGCTGGACCACGGAGAGGGGCCTTGATGATTTTTTGAATCACTTTGATGGTGAGGTGGAAGCTACGTTGGGAGAGCTCAGTGCTTAGATTGATGTTTGTAAATTTGTTCGTCACCCTGAATTGAACCTTGCAATCATTCAGGGATCCATGTATGGTAGTACTTAGTAGTACAAAGATGGCCTTTTTTTACTTGGGAAGCCATACATTGACCGAAATCAGACTTGAATTGCCAATTGCAAGCAAAGAAATCAGATATTGGCATATAGATTGAACGTCGAGAATTTCTCTGTACCCGGCCACTTCATCTATTCGAAGGGCATTGAAAGCTGTACCACTTTATGAGATCAGATGGTCGAATCAAAAACATTTACGGAAGTCGATCTACCTTGAAGAAAGATTAAAATTACACGAGAACTCGCATATGCTTATGCAGTGTCAATGTTACTTGGTTTGTGCCATATCAATGGGAATGATACCTTTCCACCACAGTTGCACCTATGGGACAAGCTTGAAGCCACCAGGATCTGATAATGGCCGGACTTTTGACACGATCATGTATCCTGTACGTTTGTATAGTTTTGCAATTCATCTCCTTAAAAGTAATCTTTCACTAGATGAATTGTAATCCTTTTAACTATTTCGGGCACATTGGACAGTTTGAGTCTAGAAGAACTACCAGCAAGAGCTTGATAAAGGAGTAATTCTTATATGAGATAGAAATGTGTATACTATAGCACATTGTATCACAATCTTACTGCCTCAATAATTCCATCTCCATCTTCATCCACCGGATCCCAGAATTCCACTCCCTGGAGTCCGACGCTATTCAACAGAGCACGCCATTGCACTTTTGTCCTTTCGAGACCACCATTGAATGCCATCATAGTCATATCTAGCTCGGCTGCAAATATTGAAGCACCTTGGTCCGGGATAATCATGTCATGTATGAGAAGTTTAGAATAACCAGGGGTCATTGCCGACACAACATTTTCAAGAATTATTGTGCAATTTTCGTCCGACCAATCATGCAGAATATGATGATAGAAATAGGCTCTCGCACCTGATACTGTCAGCAAATCGATTCTGGAGGTTAGTTCTCAAGGGGAACAAGTTACCTTTAATTGGTTGCTTAGTGAAGAAATCATACTCGACAATTTCAATGTCCGTATCAAGATTAGCGATTTCTTTCGTAAGTCCTGGTAGGTCTTCCCAGATTAGTCCTCCCTCATGCGGATACTTTTTCTTGAATGCGACAATATCGTGACCTCTTCCTGCCCCGATATCTACAAACAACGGTTTATCTGTCGTGGCCCCGTTCAGGATCCGACTTTCCACAGGATACCAATCTACCCAATATTGACGAGCCCCCATAGTATGACCCATGAACCTATGAAAATCATTTGCCAAAGAGGGAATAGATTCGATATATTCAAAGCCAGTCTTCCCCGTCTTGAAGGCGAATTGTGCGATTCCATTTCGATGATCGACTGGGCAGGTATAGCCATTTTGAGAAATAAACGCCGGGGCAGATTGTATGGCAGGCATGGGGAACTGGGAACTAAACGATATTACAGAATATCAAACTTGTCAACGTGGGGTGAGTTACACGGAGAATAGGCTTCTGGGGGGTTGGACTGACAGCATTCGATGACCAGCCACGATTCCCGTCTTTGCCATGGCTTTCGTGACTGCGTTTGCTTTCCACTTCCTCAAATCGACCTCCTCGACGAAAAAAATCGCCGATAGAACTCGAAGAATCCGAACTGAGAATATGCGGTTTTAGTAGCTTTAACATTCTTCTGGTGAGTTGATCTCAGCGATGAAAGTACCAATCAATAGCTCTTCTGCCCCAGAGAGCTGTGATAGTTCGGCAGATGTGATGGGTCCTTTCTCGACTATGTACTCAAATAGATTGAGATCAATTGCTATTCGTGCACATGCAGATCGTGTAGGCTTTGGGACGGTTAGTTCCTTCAATGCGTCTATGAAAAATTCAATGAACCTGAACAAACATACACTATAAGCTAGCTCGACGGCTATGTTCTCAGGCCTTTCTAGCTGAGTCGTCAGCCGTCTACTGATCTGGAGACACTCTCTTCGAGCTTCTTCATTTTCTTTGTTGCAAAATCTGAGTGCCAGATCTTGTAATTTGAGGATTAGAACTCTCAATGTTTCCCCGGGGTTATTATCGTTTGAAGCCATAGCAGACGATTGGGTTGGCTGATAAGGCAACTACAACGCAGAACCAAACTACTGCTGTTTAAACCTGGAAATAGGTGGGATATATGATCTTTCGGAGGTTAAGCAAGGCTCTCTCGGGTCAATACTAGTGAACTACCCTGTCTTCATTGGGAAATGGGACGAAATCCTGGTATGCATCGCATTAGCGCCCTTTTTCGGTAATACAAGCTGCGTTCGCAGTAGGATCTTACACAGGATTCCCAAATGCATGTGTTCGATGGGTGCTCAAATTCTAGGAATGCTAGCAGGCGTTGATGGCACTACTATTTTACCATTGATTCCCGCTGACACTAGATTGATCGACCAGCTTCGGTTTTCAGATCTGAAAATAAAGCTACACTATATCCGGAATAACGTCTTCCGAACCAGCCAGTCATACGTGGATATGTAGAATGATGAGAGAAAAATTGTCTCCTTTGAGAGGTGAATTGGCCAAGCCCACACTATTACTATCCCAAAGACAGATTGATCCAATGCAATTCAATCCGACACAGGATTGAACTTGACGGAACTTTTTGTACCAATTGTCGGGTAGAGTGAAATATCATGTCCGGCTCAAAAGTGACATTTCCTCTAAACGAAAACGTCATTTTGAGCACCTTTTGCATTCACGAAAGACATTAGTACTTCTGGAATTTTATTCTCAGGACTGAAAAGGCTATCAACGTACCGGTTTCCCATCCCCAAGCCTTGTTGTACATAGGGGTCTTCCCGTCTGGCACTTCGACGTTGTTTCCGGTTTGTTCTGGTCTAGTCGTTAATGATATGAACGAGATTTCGTGATCTGGAAATCTTACGATTGAAAGCAATCATTTGTTTAGCACCCTTCACACAACCATCGTTGTTATCCTCGCAGTATTTGGCCACCTGGGCAGTAGCGACCTTTTTGGACGATGTTGAGCCAGTCACATTGCATTTGTAACCGGCCATGTACCTATGTTGTGCATATCGATTAGTACAAGTAGCTGATAGATTAGGACTGGCATCAGAAGCACTTACATATTTGGCTGTCCGCAACCATTTGGAACCTCATTAATTGTTAGCTATAATTATATTGACCTGAGGGGATATCAACTTACCCAAAGCCAAGCGCAAGTGCAACCACCCTCGGGGCAAGAAGGGAGATCGGGGACCTCATAGGTAGCGAGGCGTTTCCACGGGGTGCTGGGATTCTGGCTTAGATATTTCATTCTGCTTCGTGTTGGGAAATGCTTACTGTTCCTGGACTGTGAACACGACCAGATTGTCCATTGTGACTTTAGCCATGTTAGATTGGTAGCTAATAGCAAATGCTGTACCGGCAGCCATCGACTGATTGTTTGTATGCATTGCTCCATCGTCCTGAATACAGTCAGGTGGGCTTCCAGGACCAGCCCAGTAATCGTCATGATCTTTTCCATCCGGCCAAGCCGAAGTAAATTTTCCGTCATAGGAAAGTGTAGTCATGGCGCGGTTGTGTGCTAATTCCACGGTGAATTTCCCGCCAGCGGGAAGTTCGAGAATATCATCATCCTTCGGTGGTGCAGTATCACATCCGCGGTCATGCTGAAACCACCAATTGTCTTGGGTGAGGTTGTATAGTGGCGCGACGGCGGTGTTTGTGTTTGGATCGTCGGTAGAAGGGTCGGGCCCTCCCAGACAGTACATGCCTTTGGTCCAAGCAACTGTATGTGCCTGGGCCAAGGCGGTCATGGTAAGGAACGCAATTTTTGGGATCATGATGGATATTTGAAGATAGAAAGGGAGCGGTGATTGATTTAGAAAAGAATGAAAGCTGTAGGTATTTTCGAAGAACCAATTGGGAAGATTGGCATTTATAGGAGGAAAATTAGAGATTATTCAACACTAACGATCGAAAGCATCTTGATTATGACAGTTAGAAGCTATACATAGGAGCCGAACATACAGAATTATTATGGGGCGCAAAGACCCTGATCAATTTACCCCTGCGACCTTTTGATGTTTCAGGGTTCTTTCGAAGCCTAAATAGATGAAAACAGACCCACATGGCTGCTCCAGGATGCTGATGGAAGCTGTCAGATAGCCAATTGCACAAGTACATCCTTTCTGGATGCCAAGAGGAAAGTCAATAACGAGTACAGATGGTTGAGCGTTAGCGAAAACGACTCAAAAGGGGAATTGCTCTTTTACTACTATGTACGAAGTAGTATGCTGTCAACCTTGAATGGGATCTGATTCGAGGATGACAGCGTATCCAGGCTGGCGCAGTGAAGATGTTTGATAACTCGGCGCTAAACTATGAATATCAGCAAATTCATTTAGAATGTGGAACTGATATTCATGAATCCCATCTGGGTGGCTTCTGTCAGAAACCTGAATTTGCATACTACTGGCGAATCTGGACTTCATGTCTTATAATCCTGTTCATCTTCAGTCACCCTACCTAGGTATACCCTCCAGACTTCTTCTTACACTGTTTTGTAGGGATCTCAAAGGCTTTGTGCGTCTATAAGTCGTCTTTAAACATTATTCTGACATTGGATTATAATGTCCATCCGTGAACTCTTCAGCACGTATTTTTCTGCAATATCAATTTGCGACACAACACTTTGATTACCATTGGTTTTCAACGGATAATATGTGATGAAGACCCTGATATATTAAGCTTCTCTATTGTTCCAAATTATATAGATCTGGGGTTAAAGCGGCATGCCAAGCTTACCTCATCAGGCTATCATCACGCCGAATCCGGGGTTGAGGGGAGCATCTATTGATTGATTGATTATTGTTTGGGATCAGTCATGGGTAACTGCATAATTTACTGAGTATTCTGTGGAAATATAGTAAATCCATATTTTCAAAATATCACTAATGCAGTGCTCTACTATCAATCTATACACACCGGTTCGATCACAGTCTTCTCCGCATTGAGTCTAGCCGAGGCCGTTCCAACTTCCCAACTTCCCCCCGACTCGAACGATCGGCAAAGACCACTTCCCTCCTTTGCACATGGACGGGTTCTGGCATCATCACCTGCCATCCTGCCATCAATCGAACTCATCTTTCACACCAACATGATTGGGGCCACGAGGCGCTGGTTTCAGCGCAATCGCAAGGGTCTTGCGATCGGAGCTGGCGTGTTAGGCGCGGGCTATTTGGCTGGCCAGTACTTACTGTCCAAGATCTCCGAGGCGCGTGAGCGCATGAGCAGTGATCGCATTGCACGAGAAAAGTAGGTCATTGCTATCTCTCCATTCCCATTCTGTCAGCTGGATGCCTCTTGTTGTTTTATTGGCGTGACCGCCAGCTTGGGATGGACCCAATTCCTCTCCAGCCAGATTGAGTTCACACTGGGCTAACCGACTACATCAACAGTCTACGACGCCGTTTCGAGCAAAATCAAACCGACTGCACCTATACCGTCCTTGCCCTACTACCGACCGCAACCGAGAATGTCATTGAGGCGCTTCCCGTGGAAGAGCTCACCAAGGAGCTACAGAAGAAGCGGGCCGAGAGACTGGCCCGCATCAGTGCCGGAGAAGGTACGGGCTCAGACATGAGCTCTGTATCTCCGAGTTTGCCTGAGGATGACCGCAAAAGTCTTTCCAGCTTCCAGAGCGAGGGCTATGTGCATGCTAGTCAAGTGGGCGAGGCCGCGGAGACGGAGGGACAACCTCAAGTGAAGCGAAACAAAACTCAGCTTTGGAACGAGGTTAAAATCACATGTATGTGCAAATAAACTGAACTGGATACAGTCATCAACGCAATGTGCTGTCAGCTAACCCATTCTCAGCAATCACCCGGTCCTTCACCCTCATCTATACTCTCTCGTTGCTCACCATCTTCACCCGTATCCAACTCAACCTGCTCGGTCGCCGAAACTATCTGTCTAGTGTCATATCTCTTGCCACTCCCTCGGCTGATTCGACTATCAGCCTTGAGGACCACGATGACGATCTGACCCAAACCCTAGGTGATGACTTCGAAACCAACCGACGATATCTTGCTTTCAGCTGGTGGCTGCTTCACCGCGGTTGGCAGGAGTTGATGCAACGCGTTCAGCCCGCCGTGGAGGAGGTCTTTGGCCCTCTCAACCCACGTGAGGATATCAGTCTCTCTAAGTTATCGGAATTGACCCTCCAAATCCGGAAGAAGGTTGAAGGTAACACGGAAGATGAGCGTCGGTAAGGATAAAATCCCGTATTCTAGTATTATCATTTCCCTAATGCTTACTTGAATCTCCTCATAGGTCTAGAAAATGGCTCCAATGTCTGCTCCCACCAACAGAGGAGGAAGAGACTGTTCTACGCGAATCAGGCGTGGAGGGAGTGGCAGACCCAACCTCCTCGCAGACCGCGTCCAAACTTCGTCATCTCCTTGACGAGACCGCTGATCTGATTGATTCACCTTCTTTCTCATTTGTCTTTACACTTCTTAACAACGAGGGCTTCTCCACCTTAGTTGACCAGAAGTGCGCTAACGAGGCGTTTAAGACCTCGGCTACTGTCCCTGAAACTGCACCCCAGTCATTTGACTCGATTGCCACTGTTATCCCGCCTTCTTCGGAGCGCAAGACTAAGCTTGCTAATCTTCTTGCTGTTATGGCTCGCCAAGCACACGTCATTGGCAATGGTACGCATCAGCCTAACGAATACCTCGCACCCATGGAGCAGAATGTTCGTGAGCTAGAGGCTTTCTCTGCCGTGATCTATAGCTCCAACTTTGATCTTGAGCTGCTTGGCGCTAGCCGCAAGGATTTTCCAACAGAGGGAGGGGATTCAACTCAGGTGAACCTGGGTTCATCCTCATTTGCTCCCGTGATGATGGACAGGGATATTGAGACCGAGAAACTTGCTCAGAGTGGCCCTGTTCTTGTTGATATGGACGAGCCAGAAGCCGAGCTAGTCTCACCTGCGGCCAGAGAACAGACGCAGGAGTTTTCCCCAGCGACTGGTGCAGATTCGGCCTTCGAGCGCGCCTGGGGCAAGGCTACGGATGATGATCAACCGACCGAGGCTTGACTTGGATAGCTGTCTTTTTTCTCTGCTGTTTCTTGCCAATACCCTTGTTGCATCTGTGATATTGTCTCACTAGGCGCCACTGTCTTAGACTGGGTCGGGCTAATGATTATATGTCTATACTTGCTAGGTACATTCCTACTATCTCTGCATTGTTGAGTTCTCTGTAATTTCATCCTCATACAATTTCGTTTTCTATCATTTCACTATCAGCCGACTCGGATGAATGTACTTCAATTCTGCTTAGCATCGTACACCATCCCCCCCCTATACCATGTTTGAGAAACCTTTGCTTCTAGAAGTAATTCAGGCGTCCATTGCATATCCACTACCAAAAAGTCCGCACTCAGTCCTTCCTTCAAGCTCCCAGTCCAGGAATCGGCAAATCGTGCATAAGCCGCTCCAGTGGTAGCAGCAGTAGCAGCTTCGGCCAGACTCAGTCCAAAATGAGGGTTCACAGTCTTGGTAGTCTCAGGCTCAAGAGCTGATCGTCTAGTGGTGGCATTGTAGAGATTGGGAAAAGGGAAATGGCGCGCAGTAGGCGCATCAGTACCTATTGCGAGAGGCGCACCGCCATCCAGAAACTCCTTATACGCAAAGGCACGTTTGCATCGATCTGGTCCAACTAGTGTTGGCCATGCTTTGAAAAGAGTTGGATCAGAGTGTACGGGTTGTACGGATGCAGTGATTCCTAGTTGACCGAGACGTTTTGCGTCCTCTGAGGTCGTCAATTCCAGATGCTCGATTCTGTGTCTTCGGCCTGGAGTTCCGACTTCTGCTAAGATATTGATGGCTTGATTGATGGCCTTGTCACCAATTGCATGGATCGCACATTGGATACCGGCTTTGTCGGCTCGTTGAACGACTTCTTTTAATTTATCGGCTGGCCAGATTGGTTCTACTGGATCGGATTTCCCAGTATATGGTTGGAGTAGGGCAGCGGTACATCCGTCAACGACACCATCGCAGATGAGTTTGATCCCGACGACCGTGAATCTGGGGTCGGTGTACTTCGCGTTTAGCTCGATGGCTCTGTCGACGAAGCTGAAGTTTGCTTGTTGATCATCTGTATATGGAACAAGCCAGTGGGCTGCGATGTGGAAAGGCACGGTCTTGTCACGGCGATATTCCTCAAGGAGTGACCATGTTTCTTCGTCCATGGCCATGTCGACTACTCCGGTGTAGCCCGCAGCCGTGTATGAGGAGACAGCAAGGTCCAAGGCACTGACTTTGTCTTCTCTGGAGTAAAGGTTCTCAACGAATGGCCAAGCAAGATTCATCAGAGCAGACTCGTCCAAAAGACCCGATGCCCGTCCATTTTCATCCCGATGGATAGTGCCACCAGGAAGATCTGGAGCCGTGTGTGCCTTCATTTCATCGAGTGCAGCTGAATTACACCACATGGAGTGAAGATCGAAGGAGTCAATGAAAATTGGTCGTGGATCTATATCATCCAGCATACTCGCAAGAGCAATTCCTTTGGTAGAAGATTGAATCCATCCTCGACAGAGGATTCGAGGAACTGACGGGTTCGCTTCTGCGTAGGATTTGATAGTTTCTCGAATTTGATCGAGAGAAGTACATTCGATCAAGTTCACTTTTCGCAACGAGTGGCCATATTGAAGAATATGAACATGGGCATCAATGAAACCCGGAACCACGACGCGATTATCTAGATCGATCATCTTCGCATCTTTCGGAATTTCAACATCATTTAATGATCCGACGTATGAAATTCGATCATTCTCGATGATCATTCCATCTGCGAATTCATTGCCGCCTTTAGCAGAGGCCAGTGATGGCGAGAAAATTCGACCGTTGCGAAAGACAGATATCATTTTTGAAAGAATCCTCTGTGAGTAACGCAAGATTTGATTTGTGATTTCGTTGAAAGTAATTGATGATTTGATACTTTAGCAGTCCTACTTATTTAATCATTCACGTGGGGCGCATCGGAAACTAGTGAAATTCCGGGGTCTCTAGAAATTTCCCCAAATGAATATCACAAGGGGGTAGCAGGTGAATGATGGAAATCGGAGAAATCGAGGGAATTGGAGAGTCATCTGCGTATCAATTCAAAAGATACGAGCTCGGTAGCTTAAAAATGGATGTATTGAAGGCGAAGTCAAGTATCTTCCTTGCTTCATTGGCTCAGTATAGGGAGTCAGCATGGATAGGCGATGTCACAATTGTGGGGTGGCGCAATTTGACGCCATTGGTTAATTCATGGATTTGTGGAGATTCAAGATGCGAGAGATAGGCGATTCGGTAAACCATGAATATCATCATCCTTCGAGATATCACGGTTGCCTTGGTATTTCCGAGGGTAAGTTTTGATCTTGTTGTAGGTTGTTGTTGGATACTGTATTTCTACGGTGTTCCACCATAATAATTTCACCACGGAAAAGACAGCCCTGTCTTTAGCCCTTATGGCCTTATTTAACTTTTTATAAAGTGAAGTAATATCATATCATATTCATATGATCTACTTGTGTATCAGAAGATAAAATTGTATCAAATTCTTCACAGGTAGACTCCTCCTAGAGGATAATAGTGGAGATGGCCAAAATAGATAATAACTCTCAACAACCCTTGTAATTCATCCTCTTAGGTAAAGCTTATTACCCCAGGCTCCAAGGATCTTCTATTTCTATTTCCCCACATTGACAGATTCCGACAGATGATAAGCTTCATTTGATTCCTCCTTGTTATTGGTTGTTGCTTCAAACTTCCCTTTTCAGAATAGGGCTGTTCCACGTCTCCCAGCTAGCCTCGACGTTGAATGGTTAGAGATCGTCGGTTTCTCCAGCCGATGATGATAAGGGCAGCGTCGAGCTATCATGCTGGACTGCCGTTTACTATACTGAGGACTCACTGGGATGTTTTTTTATGACTTTCGCCCCAGGATATCTATCCCATGACCCCTTGCTCGAGAATTCAAATTCTCTCAGTATTCTCCCACCATTTTGAATACTAGCACTACGAACTTGGAAGGCGATGTCTCCTCACAGTCAAGATATAGATCCTGCCTGGCCACCAGGAACAGTTCGTCTAGAAGGTATGTTGCATGAGAATACTTGACGGCGTATACCTTCGCATCTTCCCTCGCTAACGTGATAGTTTACCAGATCTCAGTGCGGGCTCTGAGGTGATCCTAGAGCCTAAGCCCAGCAAAGACCCAAATGATCCCCTAGTAAGTATACCAAAGTGACAATACGTAAGGGAAGCTATGTGCTAACCGAAAGAATCTCAGAATTGGCCACGATGGAGGAAACATCTGAACTTCGGCCTGGTGTCATACTATGTTGTAATGGTCATGGCATTGTGAGAAATGAACACACACACCCCGAACCCATTGAAATAGAACTGATGAATTCAGGATCAACGTCGCCACCGTTACTTGGGGTCCCCTGAATCTCGAACTGGGATTTAGCTACGCTCTACTCAACGATAGTTACGCCGCTGGCTGCGGTGCCTTAGCAATCGGGGGTATCTTCCTCATCCCTTTTGCTCTCAAATTCGGTCGACGACCAATCTATGTTCTCAGTACAGCAATCCAATGTGGAATCAGTATTTGGTCAGCTCGCATGCAAAATGTCGCCGACCTCATGCTTGTGAATATCCTGAGCTGTATCGTCGGAGCACTTTCAGAAGTCATGGTGCAGATGACTGTTGCCGATATTTATTTTGTTCACGAGCGAGGACTTATGAATACCATTTATTATTGGTTCATGACTATCGGTACATCTCTCGCACCACTTGCTGGAGGTTTCATAACCCTTTCCCAGGGCTGGCGGTGGGTATGGTGGTGGATGGCTATATTGTTTGGTGTCGGGCTTATGGTCTTCATCTTCTTCTACGAAGAAACGATGTTTGCCATTGAGCCCATTGATGGGGTCCCTGTCAATGATAGAGGATTATCGAAGCCAGTCTCCGATAAAGATGCCGAGGCACTGGGCCATGAGGAAATTGATACCGCGAAACGTGAGCGTGAACCGGTGCCTTATGAGCCAGTCGAAGTGGACTGGTCCATTCCGAAGAAAACATACCTGGAGAAATTGTCATTATGGTCAAACTCACCAATGTCGTTCGGCCAACTAGCTAAACATAGCTATAGACCATTTCTTATTATGTTCAGCATCCCCGCTGTCCTTTTTATGGCTATTGAATATGGCGTTATGACCGCCTGCACAACAGTTCCAGTGACAACCCTTTCTTCTGTCATGACATTACCACCTTACAATTTTGGGTCAGCGCAAGTTGGTCTCATGGGAATTCCGCCATTTGTTGGTACCTGTTTGGCAACCATTTTTTGCGGCCCCCTTAGTGATTCGATCGTTCTTTATCTTGCCAAGAGAAATGGGGGAATCTATGAGCCTGAGATGCGTCTTTGGCTTTGCTTAGCATTTACACCACTCGTCCCTGCTGGACTTTTCATGTTTGGAATCGGGTTGAATAATGGCTCTCATTGGCTTCTGCCGGCGTTTGGTCTCGGCGTCAGCGCATTCGGAGTTGTTCCAGCCAGCAGTGCCGCACTCACTTATTTGACCGATGCATATACCGATGTAAGTTCCTTTTGACCTTTGACCTGAAGCCCAATTACTCAATAAATATCCAGATTATTGCAGATTCGGTTGTTGCATTGACATTTGTCCGTAATGTTATCTCTACTGTTTTTGTCTTTGCTCTTCAGCCATGGGTTGACCGTGTCGGCTTGAACTGGTTCTACATCACGTTTGGCTTGATCACAATGGTTATCATGATGGGAAATTTGGTATTTATTTACTTTGGGAAAGGGTTCAGAGTTAAGCTGGCACATAAATATCGTCATTTTGGTTCACAACTATCGGCTTTGTGAACATTGACAAAGTTCGTTGGTTTTGTCAGAGAAATATAGTAGCAAGAGAAATTCTCTACATTTATGATTTTTGTCAACTCAAATCGGATATTTCGTACATATATTTCCGATGCTGAGACTAGTAGTCATAAATTAAGTATTCTGTAGGACTTCAGATTTTCGTACTTATCTCCTGGGGTTGCCTTTCTAGGACTCCAGAACGCCTTCTCTATGCGCATGAATTGTCTGAAAAGCGGACCAAATTCCTCTCGTATCCTCGGCACAACTAGCCAACCAAATGAACTTCTTGTCAAGGTTACAGTGATTTTGCCGAGCTGTCATAGAGCGAATGACTTGCTCGTATGCAAGCCATGAAGATCAGGTGGGAGCGGGGAGCATCCGATAGGAAGATATTCGCTACCGATATTCCGTAGTAGTATAAAGATAAAAGAATCCTTGCAGAAAATACACTCGATATTATTACAACAGAAATTAACTTCTTCTCAGTCAAAACTCAAAGATGGAGACTTGCAAAGTTGCAATCATACAGCTTTATCCCAAGGTATAAGCAAGCTTACCTAGCCAATCTATCTTGCTAATATCAGTACACTGACAACAGTGGCCTTCAATAGCCTAATGAGATAGAAGGGAATCACCGGCGAGCAATTCATTTTATCAGGGAGGCTGCTTCTACCGGTGCACATCTGGCAGTTCTCCCGGAATATCACCTCGCCGATTTCTACCCTAGCCACGACCCAGAAATCCGACAGCGATGCGCCAACTGGAAGAAATATCTTGATGCATACTGTGGCCTGGCAAAGGAATGCAATATCTGCATTGTACCTGGCTCACTTGGAGAGTTGCACAATGACAACACCCTTGTCAACGCAGCTTACTTCATCGACAACGGAGGGAACATACGAGGAAAATACGAAAAGAAAAATCTTTGGCATCCAGAAAGACCTTTCGTGAAGGGTTCTAGCAAGGTCACTCGCCATATTGCATTCGACACACCCCTAGGGAAAGTTGGATTACTTATCTGTTGGGATTTAGCCTTTCCTGAAGCATTTCGAGAACTTATCTCTCAAGGTGCGAAGATGATTATTGCGCCCGCTTTCTGGAGATACAGCGATGCGTCTGAGATCGGCATGAAATATAACCCAGAATCGGAGGGTAAATTTTTGGACGCTGCTGTTGTGAGTCGCGCGTTTGAAAATACTTGTGCGGTTTTGTTTTGCAATGTTGCTGGACCGGCAAGTGAGGGATTTGCTGGACTTTCTCAAGTTGCAATGCCATTCTTAGGCTGCGTGGATAAGTTCGACAATAGTGATGAGGGTATGAAGATTGTGTCGCTTGATATGAAAATTTTGGAGGAGGCGGAAAGTGTTTACAAAATTCGTGAGGATATAGCTAGCCCGGATTGGCATTATGATTATCGTCGGTGATATGCTGGAGGTTTTCATGAGATCACATTTGCACCAAATTTACAGGCAAAACATAGCACCATACCCAAAGCACCAGACTCTGTTAAGTCTCGTGTTGTCCAAGCGAACACAACCCAGTTTACCTCGGATCTCTTATCGAAGCTAAGGTTTCGTCTCTGATATGATAGCATAGCTTCACACAATCAGTATCGTCCACTGAAACAAACTTTTAACATGTTCTGGTTTATGCTCGTCCTAATATGAAGGATTGTACTTGTATAGTTGAAGTATCAAAAATCTAGCAGTAGTAAATAACTGCCTGGAGGTATTAAAGGCGCAAGTAGAAACGCAGAGGGTATCTTCGCCCAAAATTATGAGAAGAGACCTTTCAAAGAAAATTATATACAATACTTTTCAGGTTCAAGCTGAAAGCTCGAGACGAAAGTCATTAACTTTTGTTCTGTAGCCAACGCTCGTAGCTGCAAAAATGATGCGTTCATAACACATGCACTAGGGTAGTATGTACACATAACTAGTGTAAGAGGGCGGAGGCATTGGATAGGCTCTGCCCAAAGCGGTATCATTAACATGATTACAGGGCTTAGAAAATAACGAAGAGCGACAACACTCAGCAGTACGCAGTAGGCGAGAAACAGTTAAGGGTCCAAAGTATCCTGTCCTCTGATAAGATCAAAAATGAGCAAGCGAAGTGGCGTTACAAATGCCGGCTATTCCGCCAGGCTGCCTAATTTCCGATATTTTCTGAAGAAGTCCAATGTAAAATGGACTAGAAAGCCCGCATAATTTCCCAGGGGCATCGGGGTTTGTGGCGTCCGGTGTGTTGAATAGTTTCAATCATCAGACCGCGGGGGCGTATTACTGCGCCTGCCCTGAACAAGATTCGTCCACACGGTGGAAGGTGTTTGTCCGACAAGATTCAAAGCGTCTTGTTTTTTGCAGGTTAGCTTGGGGGCGAACACTTGATGATTGGTTAATGATTTGGAGCTAAGATATGATAGCGTAGAATTTCGGAGCAAACGAGGTTTTCGGGCTGCGTCCGGTATCCACTTTGACCCTGTGAGAAAGAAAAAAAAAACATGGAATTTCTGGGATCTAGAGCCTCAGATTGGGGTTAATTTTAGACATCAGGAAGTTGACTCCGGGTTCCGTGCCTGGACTATTAATATTGACCTCTTCTCTCCCCCGGGGACTGAGTTGGATTTTCTCCACAGCGAATTCTCTACTCTTAACTCAACCCTAATATCCTACTCTTCGCAGTTATTTGCAAAAGCTTCAATATGCAGTACAAGACTCTGGCCGCTCTACTCTTCGCCTCGGCAACTATCGCTGCCCCAGCTGCTGAGACGACTTCCTCCGCAACCCTAGACGACAGCTATGATGATAGCGACTATCCCGAATATGCTGGTATCTCGATCCCAACTTCTGTCTTGGAGATCTTAGAGACCGCCGCAGCTCCCACTGCCTGGGCAAACAGCATGTATACCGACTCTGCTTTTGTCAATGCTGAGGCTAGCCGCATTGCGAACGATCAATACCCTGCATGGGTCAGCAGTCTCCCCGATAGCGCGCAAACCTACGTCGAGCAAGAGCTCAAGGCCGAAGCTTCCATGTACATTCACGTGTACAATAGCGAGACTGCCTCCTGGAGCACGTCTTTCCCCGCTAGCACCACGGCTGCTTCGTCCACTCAGACTGATAGCTCCTCATCTGGCTCATCTGCTGCCATCACCAAGACTGGCAGCCAATCCGCTACTGAGACTGCCACTGACAGCAGCTCCAAGGCTGTCACCACCTCCGGTACTGCTTCCGGCTCCCAGTCTGGATCTTCTACCTCCACTTCCACTGGTGGTGCTCCTGCTGCTACCGGTGGTATCGCCATGAGCCTTGCTGGTGCCGCCGGTGTTCTGGGTCTTGCTCTCGCCCTTTAAGACATAACGAGCAATGCATACTTCACTGAATGTATATTACGAGCGGGTGCTGGGCGTTTTCATTTCCATTTCCATTTTCATCACTTGTATTCATCTGAATGATTCATCTTCTCACGTTCAAACGAAAAACGCATTGTATAAATCAATAGTTTAATAATTACTTAATTCAAGCGCCAGAACAATTATCCAAGTAAATCACGTATCTTCATGAGTCCAACTAATCCATGGGGATCTTTCAGTTTCAATCCATTTTATTTGTATTACTCACATGTGACACTGCTTTGGGATTTGGGAAGGAAATCAATAAAAGAATACTCACGATGTCTGGGAGACGGAGAAGATGGAAATAACGAAAACTGTGTACTAGCTGGAAGCTCCAGGTACGATTTTGATGAAAGTGGTATGTTGAAAAGTCCATTGATTGTTATCTCCATCATACTTGATTGGCTTGAGATAATAGTAGGTGCTGCGAGGAACTTGAATGTTAAGGGTAACCCACCAGAGGAGATTTAAGCATAAGGCTCGACTCCACAGCCTTATCCACTCCGATAGACATCGCGAATCCTGCAAAGAAAACAAGAGACAAGGAAAATCAAGTTTGGAATATCTTCCGACGGTGAATCCTGGTCCATCTCCCAGGAATTTGGTTTATTTATGACTGGCAGAAAGGACTTTTTCGCACATATTTGTATTGTAAAGTGGACGTGGATTATCAAAATCGGTTTCTGGGGCTTCTGGCCGATTCATTTTGTGATATCGTGAGCTGAGGAATACTGATAATGTAGATGACACATTGTTACTTAGGAGCCTCTATATGACCATCAGGAAACTGTTCTCATCAAGGCAGATAGGCGATGTACTTGGTTGAAGGCGAGACAAAAGTTGACCTAAAATCATTGAATTTTCTGCATATTGCGCCTCTGGCGCTGTTCGACGAAGGCAAGTCACTTGTCCCCAGAACGAGATCCGAACACATTACCATCAGCCCTACCAACTTGCAGGCCGTAGTTCTGCGATCTAAATGTGACATCAACATCGTCATCTACCTTTTTCATCAAATCTATCGCTCTCTCCTGTTGCAATACTTTCCGTCCGGAAACTTTATATAGAAGGTCCTTCGCATAAGCCGCTGCCATTATTGCCGCATATCCCTGCCAATCTTTGTTCTTGTGCGAATCAGCGTAGTCGCAAATACCTCGGATTAAAAGGCAAGGAAAGTGGTTCATGAGTCCAGCCGCCTCCATTTCAAAACACAGAACGTCGTTCTCTGCTCCGAATTTGTCTCGGATTGATGCATCTTTCATGAGTCGATTTGCTGATGCTATCAATCCGTAATGAATTGCAGGATTATCGTCGTCCTCTCCGCGCGGAGCGCGTGAAACTAAACAAGATGGATCGTCTCCACACGTTATAGTGCATGGTAGGTCGTTGTCTGCGGGGTGAACTATATGAGATTGATATAGCCGATCACTCGCAGGGTCTGGGCGCTGGTAATTTTTTCGTAGCCATGGGAACCTCTCAAATATGCTATCAGCCGTGGCTTCGAGCTTATGACCTTCAAGTTCATATTGAACATGGAGTGACTCTAATGCTACACGTAATATACCAGGTGCCTCGCCAAAATAACCCGTGGATCGAAAATCTTGACTTTGTGTTGCCTTACCAAAGTCAAAATAAATACCACCACCATGGCCTCTTTCAGGTTTTCCAACAACAACATCTCCCAGCCGTATATCATGGCTTTGGCTAGGCACACCACTCCCGATGCCAACCATGAGACACAAACGGATATTAGGGAGGTTATTCATTATGACTTCTGCTATCCGTGCTGCTGATAATTGACCGTGCTCTCCGGTTGGCGACGAAGCAATGACGATATTGTGATTCCCGATCCGGCCGAATGAACATTCTAGCATGTTACTGTTACGCAACAGAGAATTATCATGAACCTCGTCAAGAAACGCCTTGGCTATAACATATCCGGCGGGTAGTGCGGATATCCAGCCTACAGTGTAATCCCCCAGTCTAGACTCTGCGGTATTTAGAACAGGGTCTTCATCTGATTCATCCTGTTGTTCTTTACCTTCATGAATGATCGTTTCCCCCTCTTTTCTGAGTTCCTCTAGCTCTTTCACTCTCGAAGTTTCGGAATCAGGATCACTTGATGACGACCCCTTCGAGCTCTCAGCAAAATAAGCATTCTGCTGAAAGTATCCCGAACAACTCCTCTTTTCAAGCAAAGGTCGTTCTAGTGTTGGGCATTCCTGAATTTTGTTGTTGACCAACCATTCGTAAACCTTTTCTGAGCTATCGTGAATTCTCTCATCCCTCTCTTGCCCATTATCATCAGCCCACGGCAACGCCCGAAGCGAGAAAGAATGGATATCTTTGGCAATATGATTGAGGAGCACTTCCTTGTCCACTTTGACCCCTTCCTCAGGCCAATTGCAAAGTGGGCAGCGACTTATTTCGGTGGGTGTGGTTCTTTGAGACAATTTAACAAGGGCTGGAATCTGGTCTGGAAGAATGGTCGATGTATGTTTAGACCTTAGGTGTTCGAGAAAGGTCTTCTCGTCATTGAATTGAATTCCATCGCCACATGCAAAGCAAATCCAATACGTCATGCTTCTGTGATCGCTCAGTATATGCTGCCGCCAACTCTCCTTTGTGTTGAAAAGGACATGTGGTTGATCACAACCGGCCAAAACACAGCTGTATGGATTCAAATCATCTGTGATGTGTTTCCTATTATTGCATTAGTCTTCTGTGAGCTGACTTGAGTAAAGAGACTGACCTCCATCTATTCGTGTCGGCCATTTTTACAGGAAGTGCTTCACAGCAACATGGACACCGAAAGAGGTGCGCATCATCGTCAAATCGGGGCGGGCGTGGGTAGTCTAAATCGATTGCTGTGGTCGTCATTACTGAAGAAGTGGCGGGCTCAGCGAGGTGGGTTGATTTTAATATAAAATTATCGGATGCTTTAGACGCACTGGTGACTGTGTTATTGGTGGGGTTTATTGGTACATCATTTGAAGACTTCAAGCCCGGCTTTTCTCCACTTCCTTCTTCCGATACTCGTTGATTGCTTTGCTGGAAAATTGATGATCGTGTGGGAGCAGCCTCGAGACCCCTGGAATGTTTCTGTGCATATAAAAAGCGATTTCGACGCTTAATATTACAGTGTATCAATCGCAATTGTACCTCGTTCAATTTTGATGAGTCTCGTTCTCGGGGGTACCACTTCAATTGATTGAGCAAAATCCCAACCAGGTACCCCTCCAGTTCCTGGTGTTCTTTTGCGTCAAATCTCTCATCGGCCTTTTGCAAACGTGAGCGTCTTCCAGAACGGCGAACGGCAATCGCAAGTCGGGCAAGTTGATCTAGCATCGCCTCGATATTATGCATTGACTGTCGCAACAGATTTCCCGGCAAATTTGTCACCGCATAATTATCCTCCGATTCTCCATCGGAGCTGGAATCGTCGGACCATGGAGAAAATGCTCGACCTTGGCTTTCGTAGGTATAATGAGCAGAGTCTTCCTGATCGTGGTAAGTGCGAGAAGGTTCATTCATTTGGCTCTGAACCCAGCATTCATCAACCATATTACCGAGGAGGCTCAATAAGTTGGCAGTGATATCACGAGCCTCAGGCCTCGAAGCTAGTCTTGAGTCCAGAGAAGCTCTTCCTCGAGCACAAGCCCCGGTACCTGAAATCCACAATTCCATATCAGCCAGCCGGTTCTCAGCCCACTCGTTTTCCATAAGTGCTGGAACTTCAACGCACTGGCTGAAGCGTTCAACACACAGCCGAGCATTTTCGGCTATCAATTCACTGCTCTCCATCCTCCCGAATGTATCCCAATCACACTGAGCGAGGAGGAACCCGTTCGAGTAAAGTCAGCAGAGGGGCTGTGTCGCCTGAGGTGATGTGTACATATATGCACATATGCACTAGCGAGAAGTGGGGGTACAGCCTCAAATAATATTTCAAGTTTCCGACTTGAAAGAACCAAAAACGTATATATCTCGAGCCAAGGTATTTATTTAGAGTCCATTATACAATCAAATAGTTCATTGCAGTGACTCACCTATTTGGTGAGGGGCATTCATGATCGTGGGTACATAGAACCCTGGTGCAAGGATCTGCTCTTTTATTACCCGAGTGAGCGCCCAATGTTAGCTAGACCCCGCATAATATGAGTTCCTTAAAAACAGAGCACAATCTTTATTGTTGCCTCTTCACCCTCTCGATTTCTCAAGTTGCTAGGTACGAATAATACAATGTCGCGACAACCCACATATATTCTCTCGCCCAACTTCCACTTCAAGCCAGGAACAGGCCCGATCGGATTGGGCAACATTATATCGCATCCGCTACGGCCACATCGAGCTTTGACGACTGTCGATACAGAAACGCTAGACAGAATCTACCCACGAGTAGAAAAGTTTACCAGTTACGAGCGAAGCATAACTAAAGGTGGTCATAGCGACGTCTCGATAAGCCTGTGGGCAGAATTCATACAAACGGTATCAGGAAAGGTCTCGGCTGGACACGAGAGCGATGTTCAATCGAACTATAAGATGGATAGTCTCGAGACAAGTTATTTTGTGAATGATCCTCCGTTAGAAGAGATTCAAGCACGTTTGAATGCGCCTCGAGTTCAAGCCGTTACCAAATCTAGCAGAGTCCCGGGGTTCAGAACTCCTGTTTATATGGTTACAGGTCTTATGGTTGCGAAGGGTTTCAACGTCGACATGAGTAATACTAAGCACCGCAATGGAGAACTTGGAATTGGCGGTAATGTTCCTTCGCCGGCTGGTCAGGTCGGAGCTGGGGTGAATATGGCCAAATCGACCAGCGCTGAAGAGGCGGATCAGTGGCGGGCGGGTGAGGACGTTGTGTTTGCTTATCAACTTTTGAAAATAGAAGTTAAAGGCTGGAAAGGAGATAAGATCAAGTACGATGAGTTGAGACATAAGGCTGCCTATCTGAGCAGGGATGATGAGGATGAGACAGATGAGGAGAACGATGGCATGGAAGAAGTGCTCATTAGCCCGGCTGATGCGGACACCTTGCATAGTAAGGATGAAAGTTTAGAAGACATAACTGTGACAGGGCTTGGAGGAGGATCTATTGGAGTCACTTGTATCTCTTCAACCCGAAATTAGTTTCGAATCAGGTGTGTTACGTTCATAAAATCAAAGTTCAGCCAATGCGACTCCTAATTTAGCCCAACGAACCTCTTCCGACTTGCCTATCAAGTCCCATACCCTCAAGTATAAATAGCCTGTGTTAAACGTATTAATTGACAGGGCTCTAAAAATTGCAAGCATTCCCTGGCGTGTCCATGCTCGACATTTGGCATCATAGAATGGCTTCCCAATAGGGTGAGAACTGATGTACCCTAGGATACACCCTGCTATGCCCGCTGCTATGGCTGTAGCAATGGATGTTCCAGACTTATACTCCTCACCATTAGAGTTGGGCCAGGCAGAGGGGACATCTAAACCTAGAGTTCCGAAAACTAACGATTCATCCTCGCGTTTAGGGGGGTTGAAGGCTTCAAAGTCACCATCTGCATTTGTCCCACGGATGGAAATGACGGAATCGTCTCTTGCGGGAAACATCTCTCGATCGTTGGCCCCATGATTAGATGCTGCTGCGAAGAACAAAATTGAACCTTCACGGTCGTATAGGGCTTTGCGAATTGCGTCACTAATGCACGGCTGTTCGTCTGCGAACCCAAACGACATCGAAATGATATCGGTTTTCCACTCTCGACTTGCCCAGGAAATAGCCTAGACGGGTCAGCAAAATAATATGTAATATTTTCTTTTTGCCGAAATACGGACCTTCGCAATATTGTTACTTGATTTCAAGATCTCATCTGGCCCGGCGGCAATACGTGCAACATAGATATCGGCTTCTGGGGCGCATTTCAGGACAAGAGACACCAGATGGGTGCCATGTCCATGAGAATCTTGGGGATTTGCAGACCCGTCAACTAAGTCTTTCCAACCTTTAAGCCGCTCTTGGACACTGGGAGAAAAGAAGAAAGGAGTATCGTCGTCGTATCCAGTATCCAGGATTGCAATACGCACTCGTCGTGATACATCGTCTAATCCAAGTGCTGGCGCAACTTGAGCCAGCTCCCGGTTGAGACCTCTGAGACGGGAGAGCCACCTGCTAGCATCTCTTTCACTTTTAGAGCGCTTTGCTCTGGGGCTTGCCATCTTCCGTCTCTCGGGATCTTTAGACTCTAGGGTGGATTCCTGGATTGTGGTGACTTTCAAAGGGGTACTCAGTGGGGCGACTTTTGTATAGTCTTCCATCCACTTCGTCCCCTGGAGCAGATCCTCTAGCGGAAAAACAACTTTGTCATACAAAATGCTTCTGCGCTGCTCAATGGCCTGCTTCCATTCACGGGACGATGATCCTTCGGGGCAAAGCACCTGATCGAATGAGTCAGGTTTCAGACATTGACGAACTGCACTCATGTAGTCGGGGTAGTCGAAGTCTCTCCAGCGGTTCTCATCTTCTGCGTAGCTAAATGCTGTGAGCAACTCGCTATTCGATTGTACAGAGGGGTGCTGCGCCTTTTTCGCATCCTTATTAATCGGAAATCCAATACCTATCTCGACTAGCATAATGCCAAGTGCTCTGACCCTTGGGTAATCATGGATCATTTCCGGAAGCCTGTTATACTCGTAACACTGGGGATCCTTGTCATTGAAATCTATGGATAGATAAGGCTTCCAAGTGAAGAGCTTGCCCTGATCCCCAGACCCATGGCATTCTTTCATAAATTGAATGCTCTCGCTTGTCCATCTCGTTTTCATCCAGTCTGAGTCGTAGTACTGCCAGACAGAGTAGGCGATTATATAGGCCAGTAAAAGTTTCATTCGTGCCGTCAAACGGTAGCTGCTTAGAACCTTCGCCAGGGATACGCCAGGAACATGATTGACTCTCTGCTTGATTGGTTCAATGCAATGTTGAAGTCTCTCCCCTTGAATCGAGAGGCAAAGCCGCCAGTTCGCTGCCTGGTCAATCAAATTACAAAATTGACCCTTTTCGACTCGCCACATTCGCCTTGCAAGCATAATATCGGCACTCGCATGATCATCATTATCATGGACTATATCGGCAAAGCGGGTCCGCTTGTTATTGTTAGTATAGCTATTCCTTGGTACAAGCAACTCCACATCTTGCCAGTGGCTAAGTTGTGACTCGATCCGGTATGGCTTAGATGAGAAGAGCATATCAAATTGTGCCAGGCTGTCAATGGCTGCTTGTTGAGCGGGTGGTCGTAACAACAGGCGAACCTGATGTTTGCTTTGCATTTGTTCTCTCATTTCATTGCTTTGACAGGTGCAGCACATTTGCTCTCGAAGCGTCCGATAGGAAAGCTCATTGACATATTTCGGATGCTCTGGCGTAGATTTTCTTCTAGCAGAAGTGATATCATCGCTCTCATTTTGTTTAGATGACTTGCGAGCATGCTTAGTAAATTTTTGAATATGAGCAATAACCTCCTCGGTATCCCGAGGATATGTCGTGAGTTGATAAATGCCGCGTCGAATCTTCGTGCGAGCCTTTTTATAAGATGACGTGCCCGGAATTGACTCTGCTATATCTTCAAGTAGCGGGTAGCCACTCTTTGATACTTCATTTGGCCACTGAAATCGAAGTCATTGGTCTGCATTTATGTAAGGGGTCCGCTTGTTCTTTGTTAGACTCACATTGCATATGGCCTCTACATCTCTCAGCAGCTTGGATATTCGTAATCGTAGTCGTTTCTCCTGGTCCAATCCAGCCGTATCGATGTGGTTGGAAACTAGAAAAAGTTCAGCCCCGAGACGACCGCATACCGGTCGCTTGGACTCAGCACCGAGCGAAGACGCAATATTAGCGACACGGACGATGGCGGCATATGCAAAGTCTATTGGATCCGAGTCTTCGGTCGTCATCCCGAGTATGAAGCAGTTCTCGAGCCAAGAGAGATTGAGAAGCGATGCGGGGCAGTTGGAATCGGCTGAAAATCGCCCCCGCCTGCCGGCATGGTTGACGCGATCGCCGCAGAAATACTAGCATGATTATGGGCTTGGCACGCAATTCAGTGCTTTCTATGTATAGTAGTAGGAACGGTTGACTTGGTGGCCCATATGTAGGTTATGACTCCTCGTGTCGCTGGGTATGTAACAAGTCTACTCCGGAGTATGGTACGGAGTAGAGAGATTATATCATATTGAACCACGAGATCTGTGAGTGGTCAATTATCTGAAGCGTAACGCTGAAGTGTTTCTGGAGAATGATTGCCGGTTTTCACTAGCAGACAAATTGAACAATTTGGATTGATATGACGACTTCATATTGTGTGAGCTGTGTGACAAGGAATACCTTCTTAAGGGGAGTGCTGAAGTAGGTGGGTTTAGCTTCACGGCTAGGCCATTCACCTTTCAAAGATGATTCGTCACGTTCATTCGTTTGAAATAAAGTCCATTGTCAATCATTTCTATCAATTATCTTGATAGAAATAGTCTAAGTTTAGTAAATATCTAGACAGGGGAAGCCGGGTCCAGTATAATTGTGTCCCCGCATCAATGCTATACATACTATAACTAATGATATCATGTTACTCCAGGGGTTCCAGGGCATCCTTCAAGCCGCAGCGTTCTTCCCCTCAAGCGCTTATTTAGAAACAACATTTGGAATCCGAATATTCTACTTTTCCACATATTCTTGGCCTCGAGGTCTAATCTCCGAACTGCATACTAAGTTCACTGGCTTTCATTATGGCATCAATAGCAGAACGTGCTCAGGAGATCTGGCCTGATCTTCCCAAAACTCCCATTACACTGGACGATTCCACTCGAGAGCTTTACAACCGCGCTATCAATGAACCGACATCCCTGACTGATGAAGAACGAAGAGTTATCACCCGCCGTCCGACAGCCCCTGAAGAAGATCGGCTATGTCGAGAGGCCTGCGGAATGACGTTCTCGGAATTGGTCAGAAAATGTATCGACCAGAAAGACAATTTTCGATACGAGGAAGCCGAATTACTCTTGACAGGGCCCGCTCCTTCGCAGACTGCATATGAATTTAACTTCGCAGCACGTCTAGGTGAGACCGATCGCGAACTATGGAGAAATGCATACGACGCTGCTTGGAGTGAAGATATGAAAATTGTTCGAGCCAATGCTCGGGCAATCACAAAACCATTCCAAGCCAATTACTCTGCAGCAAGAAAATTCCATAATTCTGACGACTGGAGGAACATTGCCTACGCGATGAAAATACCATGGCAAGAATACGTGATCAATGACCCCACAAATACAGTCTTTGGATTTGTTTTCTTTATCCCAGGTGTCATCGGAAACGAATGGCCAGTATTCAAAGAGCAGATCGAGACGGCTACTCGCCATGGCTTGAACTGCCATCTCCCACCAACTAGAAAAGAAGACCTCCCCAAATTCACCCTTTATTGGATAGAGAAAGATGTCGCAGATATGGAGAGTACTTTCTTCTCTAAAAGAGAGAACGGGGAATTTCCAAAAGGTCTGCGCATGGACTGCTTTCTATATGTTGACGAAGAGTCACTGCGGTCGTACAACCTGCAAAGGCCATTCATTTGGCTATGGGAACCAGAAAACGCTATACGTAAAGAGTTGGGACCTCTTAAGGTAGATATCAAGCACATTGTGCCGTTACTTTTCGCCCGCCTTACACAAAGAGACCTGCCAGAAGAGCAGAGACGCAAGCCCTACCGAAAACCATCTGATTTTGCAACGCTTCATCAGATCGCTCAGTACAAGGATCCTACGAACCAAAGGATAGATGGAATCTGGCCTGCGCCTGCTAGAACTATGTGATTATTCAAACCAAATGCACTTTTTTCTCCAATGACGATATTCGTGTCATTTATCAGATAACATTATTTCCCAATGCAAATCAGGAAAATGTAATTATATTTGTGAAATCCATAATCAGAGAGGCATTAGAACTTACAATTACATTTCACTACCACTGATACGCAAACATATCACAGAGACAAAATTGTTTTCACCTTCCTTGAGTCACTCAAGAAGTGGGTCACAAAATTTAGCCCCAGTAAGTCTATGGGATAAGTCCAAGTTTAGTTTTTAGCTAGGGACAGCCGTGTCAAAGAAAACCGACGCGGCACGCCACGAGGCATAATCCGATCCGACGGTTAGGGCGATTGCACTGCATTGTGAGGTGACCTCGCTAAATCGAGGGGCGTGTGCGAGTTGATTGGAATAGTGTTCAGTCCACAATACGAGCATATCCCTTGTCGCCTTGGCTCAAAGGGTCATTCCTAAATCATCCGGAGGCCAGGGCACCCCGTATTCCCCTTGATCGGCTTAGATACCTTCCTTATGGAGTTTAGAGTGAGGCTGAGGGTTATTCTGGTCTGCAGGACATTTCGTATAAATTTTGACTGACTCCCGCATTAAACTGGATGATTCCTACTTTGTTCCTTCGTTTTGGCGATACTCCCAGGTAACAACCTTCCAGCCGAATAATAACTTTTATCTCTCTTTCATCGCATCTCGGTTCTTTGAGTTGTTACAATAACGAGCATGGATCACAAGGAGGCAGTTCCAGCGGTCAATCAGCCGGCTGATACGACGACCACCACTCAAGAGACCAACTTGACGACACAAACATCAGAGACGCCAGCAAACCCCAGTACCGCGGTGGAAGCGACAAATCAAGAAACAACCCGCGCTGCAGAGGAGCAGATACAAGCTATCACTCCTCATGCTCAACCGCCTCCAACTTATGAGGAAACTGCCCCTCCACAGGAGAAGACCGCATGGCAGACTGCAACAACCCAAACCCCAGTTCCTCAACCGGGGCAGGGTCTTGTCGTTTCGAGGACGGTCGAACTGAATCAACTCAATGAAGAGCCGCGACTGATCAATTGTCCCTTCTGTTACCAAGAGGCAATGACAAGAGTGCAAAAGGAGAGCACTAGCGCTACAGGGTACGTCTTTGACAGAAATAAACCTGCTGATAATCTTCATGTACTGATATCTTTTATAGAATGGCTGCCGTGGGATGCTGTCTCCTGGGTGGTATTTGTTTCGCATTCCTACCATTTTGCATGGAAATGTGCCACGATAGCCATCATTTCTGTACAAAATGCAATAAACTCGTTGCTATCCGAGCGCATGATGGTCCTGTGCAACTTTTTTCGCCCCAACCCCCTGTGGTCGCCGGACCCGAGGCAGTGCAGCCACCCAAGCCGGTGGCAATGACTCAGGATACTAGCGTGAAGCACTAATTTTTTTTTTTCATGGCTAATGGTTTCGTTTTCGTTTTTACCCTTTTCGACAGAAAGCTTTATCATAATGAGTTGATTTGGTGCTGGTATTGATATGTTTTTGTTTTTATTTCTCTTGAAAATACCCTGGCCCCCACGTCGGGGCGTGAGGCTCAATCCGAAGCCCCTTGGCAAGGAGGGGCGTTTGTTTACAATAGGTTTTATACTTAATCTATCCCTTTATTCTGACAGTGACCAATATCAAAGCCATTTATGGCGCCAGTTTGAACTTTAACGTAATATTTTTTCCCGCAATCATTCGCCAGTTCGGGGACCATTTTCTTTCATGCCAGCTTCTGGACGAGTTGGTTATCCGTAATTCATACGGTCGCTCAGGAGATATTGGTAGGGACTAGTGAGTGAGGATTGGTTCTTGGATTCAGTCCTGAAATTGGTGGATTTCGCACGTTCTATTACAGAATTGGTGTCTTTTTGGGCATCGAGTAGAATGATAAGTGAGGCTTTATACCCTTCGTTTATAGCCTCGGAATGTCCAATTAAGGTTCTCACCCGCTAGTATTTGGTACTTAGTACGAAGACATTTTTTCTAATATGCACGTAATCTCTTCTGATTTATAGCACAGTTGCTTGTTAAGACGAACTCCGAAGGAATCAAAGATACGACTTCCAAGATTATACCTTCTCCCCTCCTTTGACGGGCTTACATCTGGTATTATGTGCATCATAATCCCCGTGGCTTGTAGAAACAAAAGGACCCTTTCTAATAGCTTTTTTAATGTATTATTCTCGTAGTCCTGGCTGTCGCTTGAAGTACTAGCAATTGCATAGACTCAAAGTGAGAACCCTGGTACTATTAACTCCGACATCCTCTGAATTTCAAGAAGAACCCTTGTGTTATCATCCATAGCTGTTGTATCAAACCTCCTGCGATGGGTTTAGAGAGGGCGCGATCATCTAACAAAAGAGTTCTACATACTAGCAGACTATGGAATCTTGATTCTTCACATCAGTAATATCCACAAGGACTTTATACAAGGAGATAATGCCAAAAGCCATTCAAATCTAGACCACCATCATCTCAAAATATACGACAGAGTGACCGGTGAATTCCACAAGAATGCAACCTCAGCACACCAAAGCCTTGGCTTCAAGAATCCTGGAATCTGTATAGATCCGTCAATAAGCGACCACAACATCGTCCCTAGAGAAAGCACGTCTTTCAGACCCGACCCAAAGTCGGGAAAGAAGCGGTATTGACCGAACGCTAGCAGCGATATGGCAAAGTCTTGAATATTTAGCAGCATTGGCAGACATCAAATGTCAATATTTATTGGTTCAGCTTTGAATGTGCGGGCCGCTGTGGAGAAGGACCCGGGTTTTTGGAGATGCGCTTAACACAATTTTCTTCTTCGTTGCCAGCACGCCATCATTCTAATGAATTAGCAATGGCTCGAGATCGTGTGTATATTCAAATAAGAAGTAGATATACTCCGTAGACTATTAAGACAATATCCAAAACAGAGAAGAACTTGGAATCTGTCACTTTGGGTTTTTAGATCGTGACCGTTTCGATCTTCACTCAATATGACTGAATCAACACCGATATCGGTGACAGCCGAGGACGTACGAACTTCAACGAAACGTCTTTGGTATCGAACGACTCTGTTCAATGCATTCATCATTGGAGGCGTGGGTTTCATGGCCCCTGGGCTGTGGAATGCCATGAATTCTCTCGGAGCTGGAGGTGCAGAGACGCCTTACCTTGTCAATGCGGCAAATGCTCTTGTATTTGGACTAAGTGGGTCATCCAGATATTCCAAGCGTTCGTTGAATATATCGGGGAACTTCCGACTGATTTTGTTGCTTTAGTGGGCTTTCTGTGTCTATTTGGTGGTCCAATTGCTAATCGCATTGGAATGAATTGGACGTTGGTATTGGGTGCTGTTGGATATCCGATTTACTCGTGAGATTATTCTGTTTGGATACTGATTTGTGGGAATTGTAACTGATATATTGGACTTTAGTGCGGCTTTGTATACAAATAATCGTTATGTGAGTATATTGTCTATCCCAAAAAAGGTTTTTTTTTTTTTTTTTTTTGAAATTTTAATTTTTTTTTTT